>Ga0233439_10000127_pt1 | contig 126732 bp, 115 predicted proteins | sample SI_123_September_6_FD_182713 | JGI IMG/M metagenome (GOLD analysis project Ga0233439, IMG submission 182713) | Seawater microbial communities from Saanich Inlet, British Columbia, Canada - SI_123_September2016_100_MG | ecosystem: Environmental > Aquatic > Marine > Inlet | place: Canada...
GGATATGGACGGGGAGATTTCTCGCAGGGTCAGAGAAGTCGTCGGTCCTGATACTCCGGTAGTGATGACGCTGGATCTGCATTGCAATATCACGCAAGATCAGGTCGCAAATACCGATGCAATAGTCGTGTTTCGAACGAATCCGCACCTTGATGCGGTAGAACGGGCGGTCGAAGCATCCGAAATCTTGGTAAAAACGATCAGGGGCGAAGTCCGACCTGTTCAGCACCTCGTGCAGGTGCCCATGATGATCAATATCGTCAAGCAACCGACCGGCTTCGGACCCATGAAGGAAATAATGGACGAAGTGCATCAGGTGCTGGAAAAACCGGGCGTTCTTTCTGCCAGTTGCGGTCAGGGATTTCCGTATGCCGACGTAGATCAGATGGGAGTTTCATTCTTAGTCGTGACCGACGGTGACGCCGTGAAAGCCGAAAAGCAAGCAAAATCACTGGCTCGTAAGGCTTGGGATCTAAGGGCAGAATTACAGAACGACTCGCCTTCGATTGAGGAGTCCATCAGCAGAGCGATGAACGCCTCTTCGGATGGCAAACCGACCGCAATAATGGATGTTGGCGACAACGTTGGCGGTGGTGGAACGGCCGATTCTACTCACCTTCTTGCTGAAGCAACATCTCAAGGACTGAGCGGCGACAAGAGTCTGCTTCTAACCCTGTTTGATCCCACAAATGTTCAAGTTTGTATCAGCGCGGGGGTCGGCTCCACGATTACTCTCAAGGTGGGGGCTGGAACCGATCGACTGCACGGTGAGCCAATAGAGGTCACCGCTAATATTCGAGCCATCACAGATGGAAAATTCGAGGAGCCTAAACCCACTCACGGTGGACTCCGTTTCTTCGACTACGGACCCTCGGTAGCTCTGGACACTGAGGCTGGTCATACGATTGTCCTGCATACAGTCAGAGGCATAGGCAATATGAGCCGTGAACAGTACTACTCCATAGGTATTCGACCGGAAGAATACAGAGTCATTATCTGCAAAGGCACGGTGTCCCCTCGCGCCGCCTACGAACCGATCTCTCGTGAGATCATCATGGCTAATTCACCCGGTGTGACAAGTGCCAACATGTCAAGCTTCTCATACGAAAATCGTCGTACGCCGCTCTATCCTTTCGAGCTGGATACGACTTTTGATTGAGCCCGAATCAATCTGCCGGTTACCAGCTAACTGCCTTTTAATCCGCAGGTCGTGGGTTCGATCCCCACAAGTCCCACCAAACTTGACTCACTCTCAGTGCTAATTAGGTTGAGAGGGCTTGATTCCGTTGGTTTGACGCCAATGTTGACGGCAATCGACTTGGAACTTATCTCATTTGGATCTGTAATCTATTGGTTCGGGTTCTGTCCAGAATTAAGCTAAATAGTGTTCAGAAACGATCCGCCGACAATACTGAGAGTGATCATGAACGTCAGAATCACTACGATGGTCAATGCCACTCGCGGTCCAACACTCACGATCGTCCTAAGGTCTACGCTGAGACCAATACCCACCATTGCCATCGTGAAGAGTAATTTTGACATATCACGGATCTGGACGCCCATCACTTCATCGATGACGCCGACTGATCGAAGACCAGAGAAGATAATGAAACCGATCATGAACCAGGGCACATAAAGATAGGCCATGCTCCAATGTCGGTTGGTCGAACTACCGATTTCATGGGTTTCATCGATCGCCCTGCTTCGGGCAAACCGACTCTGGAGTAGAGCGGTCGTAATGACAACCGGTGACAACAACAGAACTCTGCCTAGTTTTACGATCACTGCGACCGATGCAGAAGTTTCGCTTACTACTGCTGACGCTGCGTATACCTGCGCCACTGCGTATACGGCCATCCCGGCCAGAATTCCATAGTGATAATCGCTCAATCCGAATATCGGTACTAATAGTTGCAGTAACAAAATCTGCATAGCGCCGAGAATTGCGCTGATTCCAATAGCGGCACCTACATCGGACGGGCGGGCACCAATCACAGGAGCCATGACTGCGACGGCAGAGTTGCCGCAAACTGAGTTTCCAACTCCCACTAGAACAGCGAGCTTGCGGTTAAGGCCTAAAACCTTGTGCCCGACGAGATACGCCAATGCCATACTGCCGACAACGCCAGTTATTACTAACGAGAAAAGGCCAAATCCAGATTGGATGATGTCGGGTGCGAATACGCTTGCCCCAAGGATCATCACCGCGAATTCAAGGACAGTTTTGCCGGTGAGTTTGGATCCTGTTTGATGCCAAACAGCTGATGGAAACAGGTTCTTTACGGCTATTCCGATGACCAAAGCGATCAACAATCCGTCTAAATACGGGGAATTAACCGTTCTATCTAGCTGATTAATTAAAATACCGACCAAAGCGCAGAATGCTAGGCCGGGAAGTGCGGGGCGCAGCAAAGTAAATATTGGCGCATTTTTGCCGAAAGTTAACATCGACATCGATAGTATCGACAACAGTAGTTATAACAGCCCAAAATCGGTAGAACTCACTAACAACGCTCGGGGTTTAGATACGAGTGACCTTCAAGACCAACTTTTAGTCGGCGAGTATGCTAGCAAATCGAATATGTTTGCCGGGGAAGACAATATTCGATTGGAAATTTTAGAGGCGATATCAATGCCGAATTAAATTCCTCTATCCACATCGCCACATAGTTGCCATAATCGCCCATCTCAACAGTGTTCTTGATCGAGAAGTCAAAAATTCGGTCCAAGCTAGAACGCCTTCCTAAAAATGAAACGCCCGTGGATCTAACCCCGACCAAAAATAGAAGAACATGGCCTATGTCGCGAGGCTGGGCAATCGTCTGGGCGTCGTTTTTCACGACCGCGTTCGCATCAGGCGGATCCCAGTACGGCTTCGGTATGTTTGTCGAACCACTGGAACAAGAGTTTGGCTGGACTCGGACTCAGATAAACCTCTCACTATCGATTGGTCTTATCTCAGGACTTCTGTCCCCGTTGGTTGGTTGGGGGGTTGATAAATACGGCTCGCGAGTAATTATGACGGTGTCGCTTATAGTCGTCGCTGCCTCGTTTTTTCTACGATCTGGTATGACTGAACTGTGGCAGTGGTACGCGCTCAGCGCGCTACTGGCGATCGGATTCCCTGGAACGTTCTTGCCTATAGGGAAGCTGGTAGGCACATGGTTTCCCGCCACTCGCGGCCGCATGATGGGTACGGCGATAACCGGCAACAATGTATTTGGTCTAATTGGGGTACCCCTGATGAGTCTGGTGATACAGACCGAGGGATGGCGACTGGCGTATGCGATCATCGGTGCCGGTGTGATGACCGTTGCCTTCGCAGTATGGTTCATCGTACGCAGCATGCCTCAAACCGTCGAATTGCCGTCATCCGGTTCCACGTTGGCTAATACAAATGCCGAAAGATCAGGTGATTACTCATTGCGTGAAGCGATGATCACACGAAAATTCTGGCTTTTGTTGGCGGGAGTTACCTGCGCTGGATTTAGCTACCCATCGTTCATGACGCAACTAATCCCGCATATGCAATCGGTGGGATGGGGATCGTCAAAAGCAACGCTTGTACTGACAGTACTGGCCGGAACAGCTCTTGCCAGCAAGATCACCTGGGGGTTGCTTAGTGAACGGCTGACTGCACGAATCTCTTTCGTGATCGCAATTTCCATCATGTCATCAGGGGTGATTCTGGTAACTCTCGCTGGATCATCGGTACTCGTGTGGCCGACGATCGTGTATTTCGGTGCGGGTTTCGGTGGAATCGGACCGTTGATGTCGCTCGTGGTTATGGAAACATTCGGACTGCGTAATTTCGGCTCAATACAGGGAATGGTAGCGATGGTGCTGGCGACAGTTCCTGTTCTGATTGGACCGGTACTGGCAGGCAGTCTTTTTGACTTGACCGGAAGTTATGAGACTTCGTTCTGGATCGTTTCCGGGATATTCGCGGCCGGTGGTGTACTCGTTCTTTCGGTTCGAGTAGAGAGAGGGCAATCCGACATTGAAGAATCGTTTATGGCTACCGACGACGATCTCTCTTAGCACTTAAAGCTATTCGTAACTTCAGCGATCCGATTTAAGGAAAGACCTGAAGTAGACCTGTGCTACTGATGTTTCAGGCCAAAGATTCAGTGAGCTGTTTTCAAATCGGTTTTATTCGGTAAGATTTGGCCATGATCCATATAAATCATCAGTCTGGAATTATCACTATGAAATCCGCCGTTTATCGCAGCAAACAATTGTTTGAGGTGACCGACCTCCCAAAACCAGAACCAGCTGCTGGGCAGGTTTTGATAAAGGTCAATCGATCAGCTGTCTGTGGGACTGACGTGCACGCATTCATGTACGACCTCGCACCACCTGGTTCTGTATTAGGGCACGAATTCGCAGGTGTCATCTCAGCTGCAGGAGCCGGTGTCACTCGCTGGAAAGAGGGCGATCGTGTGATCGGTGGCGGAGGCGAATGGCCGGCAGGCGAGCAGCCTCCAGCATACGGTCATCCAAGGTACAACTACCGTACGATGGGGTTCTCTGCCAATACCCGAACCAGAGGGTACGCTGAGTACACAGTGCTGGATGACTGGCAACCTCTGGCTATACCCGACGGTGTACCTGACGAAGCAGCCGCTTTGACTGAACCGTGTTCAGTGGCCGTCCATGCTGTACGTAGATCTTCACTAAAGCTAGGGGATACGGTAGGTGTGTTCGGGGCTGGTCCAATAGGGCTCCTGGTCACACAGGCGGCACGCGCTGCTGGGGCACAGGTAATCGTTTCTGAACCTGCACCTGGGCGCTCTGATGCGGCAATGGCAGTTGGTGCAGAAACAGTGATTGACCCGTTTGAGCAAGACCCCGTCGAGCGGATGGTCGAACTCACAGACGGTCGCGGTCCCGACGTGGTGTTTGACTGCGCAGGATTGAAGAACACGTTACAACAAGCGTTTGAAGCAGTTCGTAGGGCGGGTCAGGTCGTACTGGTCGCTGTGCCTTGGGAGCCACTACCGCTTCTACCGGCGGAGTGGATGGCAAGAGAAATTGACTTCAGGTCAAGTTGGGGAGGGTTGCCTGCAGACTGGTAAATTTCCTTAGATTTACTCGCGAGCGGAAAAATCTCTGCATCATCGCTGATGCCGGATACAAGCTTCATCACCCTCGACGAAATACAGGAACATTTCGAAGCGCTGATGAGTCCAACTACTCAGCTGCAAACAATCATCAAAATGTAAAACCGAAAGGATGGGATTCGTCAGATTTCAGAACATGTTCCATCATTCGAATGATCCTGTTATTTCTCTGGGTTAGGACCTTAGTAGTTGGTTTGACTGAAGGCGTATAAGCCTGAGTTTTACTTGAAGTTTTGAACTAGAAAACGGTATCCCAAATCACAGGGAGGCACTGCCTTTTAATCCGTAGGTCGTGGGTTCGATCCCCACATGGCCCACCAAACTCGAATTTCATCTTGAGCGTCTCGTCTCGATTTCATCTGATGCCAGTTAAACTTAAACTGTGTCATCAGGATATTTTCGGTGTTATTGGTGGAGACGAGGGAGAACCGGGCAGGTACATGAACACCGGATTCGAAATGTTCAACTTGGCAGGCACGTAATTACCCGATGCGCAGCTTCGCCAAGTTTGGAACAGGCTACCTGCTTAACTGAAGTGATAAATCCTAATTTTGCCGTCATATTTCCGGGATGCGTGCTTAGTTTTGATGGAGTCCGGGGCCAAACGTCGATTAAGGGTTGACTTTGTGACAGGCAATTCGTCGGCCGTCAGAAAACGTTTGAGGCAAGGGGACTTCGATAAAACACCGATCCTCAGCAACTGGGCACCTCGTGTTGAACACGCAGCCTTTTGGCGGGTTCAGGGGACTTGGTATATCGCCTTGGAGAACAACTCTATTTCGTTTCCTTTCGACGATTGGGTCAGGGATAGGAACCGCTGAAAGCAAGGCCTGCGTATACGGATGTTGAGGGTTACGGTAAACGTCGTCAGCATTTCCTTGCTCCATAACTTTGCCAAGATACATAACTGCAACGCTGTCACTTACGTGCCTGACGACCGCGAGGTCGTGAGCAATAAACAGATATGTGAGGTTCTGTTCCTCTTTGAGTCGATCAAACAGACTGATGATCTGTGCCTGAATTGAAACGTCTAATGCCGATACCGGTTCGTCACAAATCAACAGGCTCGGCCCCGATGCGAGAGAACGGGCTATTCCAATCCTTTGACGTTGCCCTCCGGAGAATTCATGAGGGTACCGAGTCGCCATTGACCGGCTCAGACCGACAGTGTCGAACAGTTCCATCACCCGATCCCTGATTTTCGATCGATCATCGAAGAGATTGTGGACCAACATTGGTTCGGCGACGATGTTGCCAACAGTCATCCTCGGGTTCAGAGACCCGTATGGGTCCTGGAACACCATGCCGATCTTTTGGCGCAGCTGACGCATCTCGCGCCCTTTCAAATCCAGTATTTGCTGACCTTCGAATCGAACGTTGCCCGCGGCGGCTTCATTGAGTCTCAGAATGGCTCTTCCGAGAGTCGTTTTACCCGATCCAGATTCGCCGACAAGGCCAAGAGTTTCACCTCGTTTAATCTCGATATCTACGCCGTCGACTGCTTTCACCACTCCAATCGTTCGCTGGATAATCAGGCCACGCTTGACCGGGAAGTGAACTTTAAGTTGACGCGTTTCAAGGATCGGAGTCGACTCCGAATTGGTCGTTTGTTGCTTGGACGATACTACTGTCGTGCTCAAGTAGGAATGTTCCTCAAATTATTAGACACCGAGCGCAACCGTTTGATGCTCGAAGCATGCTACTTGTCTGTTTGGTTCAGTTTCTTCAAGAGTAGGCTGTTCAATGCGGCACTTATCTACGGCCCATTGGCACCTTGGGTTGAATGCACAACCATCTGGTAAATCCGTGAGATCTGGGATTTCACCTGCGATAGGAGACAGTGGTGCTCCTTTGTCGGAGTCGAGTCGCGGAACCGACTGAAGCAGCCCGATCGTGTATGGGTGATGAGGTTCGGTGTACAGCTCGGTGGCTTCGCTCACTTCTCGAAGTTTTCCGGCGTACATCACCGCTACACGATCTGCGTATCTGGCGACGATTCCAAGGTTGTGCGTGATGATGAGCAAAGATGCTCCTGATTGCTCAGTTACATCTTGCATCAGGTCAAGTATCTGCGCCTGAATTGTTACATCGAGCGCAGTGGTCGCCTCATCAGCGATCAAGAGTCGTGGATTACATGCCATCGCCATCGCTATCATGATTCTCTGTCGCTGGCCTCCACTGAGCTCGTGTGGGAACTGCTTCAAGCGGGTTTTAGAATCAGGAATGCCAACAATATCAATCAGTTCCTGTGCCCGATCTCGGGCGGCATTCATGGACATATTCTGATGAATTTTCAGCGGTTCGGCGAGCTGAGACTCGATAGTCAGAACCGGATTAAGAGAACTCATCGGCTCCTGGAAAATCATCCCGATTCGAGAACCCCTTATCGCGCGCATCTCCCTCGATGACAACCCTAGTAAGTCAACACCGTCAAACTCAATTGATCCAGAAACAATTTCTCCGGGCGGGTTCGGGATTAATCCCATAATTGAAAGCGCTGTGACGCTTTTGCCACAACCGCTTTCACCCACGAGCGCGAATATTTCGCCATCTTTAACTTCGAATGAAACATCGTCTACTGCTTTTACGACGCCTCCTTCTGTACGAAATTCGGTTCGCAAGTTTTTTACTTTTAATAGAGCTTCTGTCATCGGATACTACTAGACGAACTGGCTTGTTTATTGCTGAGCCGTCGTCTTTAGTCGCCCCCTTAATTTCGGGTCAAGATGGTCTCGGACAGAATCCCCGATCAAGACGACAGCCAGTACCGTAATCATCAAGAATAGTCCTGGGAAGAACGAAATATGAAAACCGACCTGAATGTAGCCCTGACCGGTTGCAATGATGTTGCCCCAGCTGGGCACGTATTCCGGAACACCTGCACCGAGGAAACTTAAGCTTGCTTCAGCGAGAATTGCGGAGGCAAGAGTAAACGTCGCCTGCACGATTATTATGCTGACGATATTGGGGAGCACGTGGCGAAGTAGTATGCGAGGTACCGGCACCCCAACGGCTCTGGCAGCATCAACATATGTTGAATCTCTCAAGCTCAATACGGCACCGCGAACAAGCCGGATTTTGCTCGCTGTTGCAGTTACCGAGAGAGCAATGATTACATTGCCAACGCTTGGACCAATTAATGAGATTAAAGCGAGCGCGAGAAGGATAGTGGGAAACGCGAGTAATCCATCGACAAATCGCATCATTATCGAGTCGAGTAATTTGAAATAACTGATGACAAGAGCCACACCCACGCCAATAACAGTCGAAATAATAGTCACTGAAAATCCGACGAGAAATGAAAGTCGAGTGCCCACTATCGTGCGGTCGAAGACATCACGTCCCCAGTTATCGGTACCAAACCAATGGTCAGAACTGGGCGCTTGCATCCGGTTTATCGGGTCAGTGCGTTCATAGTCGGTCCGTGCTAGGGTCGGGCCGAATATCGCGAGAAACAACCCCACCAATAGAACAATAATTGAGGCTGCGAGGACACTATCCCGTTTAGCTGCTTTGTATGTTGATCCGAACATCCCCCTCAGGCGGGTCGATAGCGGTGGCGCGAGCTCCCACTCTGATCTCTGTTCAGCTGCTAGTGACATTGTTAGTACCGTATCCGTGGGTCGATGTACGCGTAGAGGATGTCGATTATTAGGTTCACCCCGATAAGGACGATTGCCACCACCATTAGGAGCGCCTGAATGATCGGGTAGTCTCGCCTGACGATTGCGTCTACTAACATTCGTCCGAGACCTGGAATAGCAAATATCGTCTCGGTGAGCACGAACCCTGTTGCAAGGCCCGCGATCGAAGCGCCGATTACGGTCGCAACCGGAATCGCCGACGGTCGAAATGCGTGGCGTAAGAACACGGAGAATTCCGATGCTCCCTTTGCTCTAGCGGTCCTAATGTAATCTTCTCGCAGCACTTCAAGCATGGCCGATCTTGTAATTCTTGAAATGAACGCTGACGCGAGAATGCTGTTAACCATCACTGGTAAGAAAAGACTGTGTAGATGCTTAAATAGCCCATCTTGAATTGGACTATATCCAATCACCGGGAACCATCCGAGGTTAACAGCGAAAACCCAAATAGTTAAAAACGCCAGCCAAAATCCCGGGGTGGCAAATCCAAGAACTGCCAAAACCATCAGGTTTCTATCCAACCGTGTTCCAGCTTTCCAGGCCGCAAGCATCCCGGTGGTTATACCTATAATCGTAGAAATTACAACGACTTGGAATCCTAGGGAAAGTGTCGGTTGAAGACGGGGTGTAATCAGCTCTGTTATCTCTCGTTTGGAGAAATATGATGTCCCAAGGTCGCCATGGGCAAGCTTCCAAAACCAATCGCCCATCTGAACAGGGAATGAACGGTTGAAGCCTAGATCCTCACGGATTGCTTCAAGAATCTCTGGGGTGGCCTCGTCACCGGCGATGATCGCCGCGGGGTCGCCTGGTCCGACATAAACCAGAGTGAATGTAATTATTCCAACCATAATCACTACTGGAATCGACACTAAAAAACGTTGAGCGATATAACGCCACAAATCAAACTGTTCCGTTCGTGATAGCGGCATTCGCCGCAATAATAGCTTGAAGTAATTTACGTTCTGGAAAGCCGATCAATAGGTTTCCTCCCATAGCTAGGGAGCGTGCAACGTTTGCATTGCTCCCTAGCGTTTGGAGGATCTTATTTTCGGTCGATCCGAATGTTCTCTACTTGAACCACTTGTCGTATGGCTTCTGTCCACCCGGGTTGCCGTGCAATCCTTCGATCTGATTGCTGGCTGCCCAGTTGCTGAAGAACTCACCAACTTGGAGGAAGATCGCATCGTCGTAGAAGTATTGTTGGAACTCATCCATCGCAGCATTTATCTTCGCAGGGTCGGTTTCTGAAGCGAATGTCTCGAATGACTTACGCTGGATTCCGTCTGTGTCGGAGTATTGGTTGAACCACGCTTCGTATTGCAGTTCACCGAACCTAAGGTGACCAATCGGTCCAATCCGTACACTGCGTCCGCTCCATGTGTGGAAGAACTCCCAACGGTCTACCGTTGCTCTGTCCTGAACCATGGTGGCCCAGTCCATCACTCGTAGATCTACGTTGAAGCCAATGTCTTCGAGTACCTCACGAGTCACCTGCGCTGCACCGTGTGCAGGCTGGCGGTCAGCCGGATCCATCAGGCGAATCGTGTAGCCCTCGTATCCGGCATCTTTCACAATTTTCTTGGCATCTTCAATGCGTTTAGCGTTGTACATGTTCTCGCTGCCAGCATTGTTTTCCCATGCCGAACCACACTCCATCAATGAAGCACAGAGGTTGATTCGGTCAGGAGTTCCTGCTGCTGCCAGCAGGGCCTTTTCATTGTCGTAAGCCATAACAACCGCACGTCGGAGGTCTCGACCATGTTCTGGATCGTTGAACGGCGGTATTTGGTAGTTGAAGTGACCAAGTAACCGGAGTGGCGGGTTGGCAATTAACTGAAGGTTAGAGTCTGCCTTCACACGGTCGATAAGGTCCTGGGAGAATTCCTGGACGAGATCAACTGCATCAGTTTGGAGAGCTGCAATACGCGTCGCCTGATCTGGAATTTCGATGTATGAAACTCGGTCAAAGAACGCTGTGTGTGCTCCCGACTCACCATCAGATGCTTCAGTACTCGGACTGTAGTTTGCGAAAGGAATCGCAGACCACCGGTCGCCTGGAGTCCAGGATTCAAAACGATACGGGCCGGTTCCAATTGGAGTTCCCTCAGCCGATTCCGTCGCGGGAAGGCTGTACCAGGCAGAAAGCACCATTTGAGGTGCGAAGTTTTGTGGACCCAATGCGTCCAGTACAAGCCCGGTCGACCCTGTCAAGTTCATGCTGAACTCTAGATCACTGTCTTTGGTAATGAACTCATCGAATGAGGTCGGTCCAAACTGTTCCCAAACCAATTTAAACACTGGGGCGCGTTCACTCTGGCGCCTGAGCGTACCAATAACTTGGTCTGTGGTGAGTGAAATACCGTTGTGGAATTCAACACCTTCACGAATTTTGAATGTCCACTTAAGTCCGTCAGAGCTGACTTTCCAATCATCTATGAGCATCTTCCCAATTGTGTTGTCTTCCTTATAGGCAAACAACCCTTCGAGAATCATGCTTGAAACATTTCCTGTCGAGGACGCTGTGGTCCACAACGGATCGAACGACTGGACACTCCCGACAGACGCAACCCTAAGGTGTCCACCCTTTTTAGCGTCCGCAGTTGCCAGTGTCCGCTCTTCTAGCGTTGCGGTCGGAGTGGCTACGACGGTAATCGTGTCTCCCTTTTCAGCGACAATAACTGTTTGGATTACGGTTTCAACAACCGGATCACTACTACAGGCCGTAACAATCATTGCGACTGATGCGATCAGCAGCAAGATGAGGCCTCGATATCGAACTCTATTCATGATAAGTCTCTTCTGTTCGGATGACATCAACTGATTCCCACTAATTTAGGTACTGGGAGTTACTATGGTTTTAGTGAACTAGTCACGTTGCAGTGACCGTACACTATGCATTTGTTGATATCAAACGTGTTTAACTATTTAAATCGACTCTGGGCATCTTTTATCACTGAGCTGACAACCCTGTAGCCTGTAGGTTGAATAATAGAAGTGGTATTTGGCCGGTATCATGACCTATCCCAAGGGTGCGAAAACGTCGGCTGATTGATGTATCTCTCTAACCGCATAACAATTGTCGAAACTGTGCTCGGACGAAGCTCAAGAGTGAGAAAAGTTCCGTTAATTGCGATAATTTCACCATCTACTTCGACCGAAATGATTTGATGTTCAGCGTAAGCCCCGGCTTGAATAATCATTTTTCTGGATTTCACCGGGCTAATGTTTGCGAGCGATAGCGTTGTCGTAGTGTCCGACATGCCTACTACCAATGCAGCTACGTCTTCAGGGATACCTGCACGTCGCTTGGTCGGATCAAAATAGCGCACCCTCGCATGGAGCGGCTCACCGAACCGTGGTGTAAGACCGCCCATCATCAGTTGAGTTAAGCAGGTTTGGTTTGCAGTATTGAATTGGAGAGTGTTGTCTGACAGTCGCGTGTCCGGCGAACTCGTGTCTTCTTCAACACCTTTCATCTTCTGACGGATCGAACTGAACTCATCTTCCATTGCTGACACAGGAAATTCTGCCGAGTTACCGTCGAGAAACTTCAACCACTCAGAACTTGGTACATATTTACGATCGGCGGCATCCATCGACCAGTAGAAGATGTCGAGAGCACCCCAGCTGTACGGCAGTTCGTCGAATCCGTACCAGCCATCATCCCCAAACATGTGCGGATAGAGCGTTTTCCCGTTCTCGTTTTTTGAATTTCCGTTAACGGACTCGAGCATCTTCCTCCACACATCGATGTAAGACCGATCTCCCGTGATCAGTAGGGCATTACCGAATCCGGCAACTCCCCGGTACAGTGCATTGCGGTTCGACAACTCGCCGGTCTGTGGCACTACCACCGTGAATCCCCAGCCGTAGCAACCTCCGTACCATTTACCATCGCACTCGCCACCTATCGTTCCGTCCAACCCGATATTGCTTGGGAGAATGTCATTGTTGTCCTTGGCGCGCTGAGCCCATGCATCCACATATTCCAGCAGCCATTTCTTATATTTCTGATCACCTGTCGCCATGTAGGCGTTCACCGCCATGGTGGTTGCTGCCAGATTGATGGGGTGGTCGCCGACGATGTCGGTGTACTCTTCGAAGTGTGCGAGCATCTCGTCGAAATTTCGTTCACCATGTGCCGCGTCGAATCTTCCTTCAGCCTCAAACGGATCACCAGCCCAATCAAGGGCGGTCGCCTTTCGTAAGAGGGGGCCACGGCTGCCGTTGAACAGGCTGCGGATGATCTTATGTTCGGGATCATAGTTTTTAGCCTGCTGGTCTTCATCCATGTAAAGGCCGGCATAACGTCGAACCCTAGTCAAGAACGATGAATCTTCAGGATCGGACAACCCCTGAAGATTGAAAACGCTCATGCTCTCGCCGTGGTGAAACCAGTCGAGACTAACCGGGAATTCCTTGTAGAGCATCCCGTCGCGAGCCAGCTCCACGTCGACAGTTTTGGCTTCTGTGTATTGGAGAAGATGGCCTTCCCATCCCAGTTTGTACATTTTAAGAATGGAATCAGGTGCGCCGAGCGCGTGGAGTACAGGCCAACCTGCAAGGTTTTCGATGGCGTCATCCGACCCGTCGTTCCCACCCCATCGCGGGATACAAAGTAGGTACCCGCGTTCGTCAAAATATTTGTCGAATATTCGCTCGCATGCCAGCGTTTGCGCGTTCAATAATTCCCGTTCAAGTAATGCCCATTGAGGAGGTGAAAAGGGAGTGTTCAGTACGATTGTCAAAATCAGCTCTTTTCTGAGGCAAAGTGAGTTTCGAAGTACTTTCTACGGTCGTGAATGGCGAGATTCTAGCAGCCATCGACCGGTCCTTCGTTGTAATTCTCTCAACTGATCTGTCGAAAAGATCTCTATGAAGAAGGCTTTGCACATCGGCGTAACGAATCAGGTTAGGTGCGTATATTGTCCCGATATATGGACAACGCGTTTCGCCCGAGAATCCATTTTTTATCCTCTGATGTAAAGAACGGGATCAAATCCTTCATGATAAGCAGCTCGTAATCGGAGGCGTAGATCAGCTTTTGCGGTCCGAACGAGTCATATGCCCGTTCGAGGTAAGGCCACATGTCTGTATACGGAAGTTCCTGACGAGACGGGTTGTGCAATGACGTTCGAATATAAACGTTCGGAAACTTTCGAAGATCGAGTAGGGGGTTGAAGCCCTCTACATCAGAGGCAGTGATGTCGATCATGGCGAAGTGGTCGACCACGATATTGACCCCAGGGAAACGAGCCGCCATGTCGCCTATCTGGGCAATTTGGTGTGGTGCGGCGAATATGTTGAACACGGCACCTAGCTCTTGAGCCTTGTTCCACAGCGGGTAGGACACTGGATCGTTCAACCACACGGCGTTTGGATCGTAAATCGGACTGAGTCGTAACCCAGAGAGTCCATCCTCGCGCATGAGACGTTCGAGCCTTACCGGATTTTCATAATCGTCAGGAGAATGTAGTCGATAACCTACCAGCAAACCCACCCCGGTGAATCTCTCCGGGTAAGAGTTCACGCAATGTGCCGTATAACTGTTGTCTCGACCGTAATAGCAAACATGGCTGATTACGGTTTCATCGATTCCAAGCGTGTTCATACGGGCGATCAAGTGCTCAGCAGACTCGTCGATCACCGGCATGTTGTCCGGGCAAGTAGCGATTGCGGGATCCAGTGGGTATAGCGGATCACCCACTACCCAAGCGTGCGCAGCGGCATCTACGACCACGGTGCGGGAATTAGAAGTGTCGGTCATCCTATCCAGCTCCATTCCTCGATCTCGCCGATCATCAAGAATGCGATATTTCAGGTGTAATTAGTGGTGTACCCCTACTGCTGACCAGTAATTTGACTCCGGTCACTGATCGCAAAGTGTTGTTCTGGATTCACTCAAATGAAATGTAACAGCTTTAAAGTTTCGAATTACTACATGGCAACCGTATGGGTACGCGGATAGGGGAAGATTAATTGCAGCCGTTTAGAGCAACAAGATCTGCCGGACTCAACCCTTCACAGTTCTGCGTAGGTGTCCTGAATGTATCGGCCAATGCCGCCCAACTGATCATCAAAGCCGCAATCAGATAGACCACCATACGCCATCGATTTAGCATTAATTTAGGTTTACGGTAGGTCAGTCGCACCCACCATCTGGGGCTCCCTTGGAATCTCGGCTCAGAGTTGTCGACAACCATTAGGATCAATATCGCACCAGCCCCGGATGCTCCGCCGAATCCCGAATTCCCTGTCGCCGCCCCAGCAACGGCGCCTAGTACAAGCGCCATGCTTACCCACGTAAGCATCGCCTCGTATTTGTAACCCAACCTCGCCCACCATGGCATCAAGTGTGACCATGATTTTCCAAACTTCTTGAGCGACTCTGTAAATCTATCTTCTAGCTCTCCGCTTTGAATAAGAGGCAATCGGAGCCTTGGATCTCCATCATCTCTTCTCATCAGCTTTAGAAAAACCGAACCGTCACGATTGACTATGTTCTTGAATTTCTTCCAATCACCCTGTTCTGCTGCCAATTCAAATTCAGAAATCTGCTCGAACTGCGCCGTTAGGTCGTCATCGTGGCGACTGTGAACGTCATAGGATTTGGAGAGCTTTAATTTTTCGTGTGATTGATGCTGCATCTATTTTTTAATGAATTGCTCCGGAGATTCCAAACGGAATCAAATCCCTCAATCCGACAATGATTCTAACGACTCTTTCGTTGTCACCCGTATCGATTGAGGTGTTTTCTTCTCCCTGACAGATCCCTAGATAACCAGTCCATCAGAGCAGATAATTAGAATAACCCCATCATGTTGTGAAGATACCTCGGTCTGCTCGGGTGAATTGAGGCTGGAACGATGTCGCAAAGCTTCAAGCCGAGCCAACCATTGCCTAGAGAATCTGGCCGGAGTTGGCCAAGCTGAGTTCTCACAAAACTAGAATTAGAGCACTAAAAAAGTCATGCTGGAAATCGGTCAGAATATCCCTGAATTCGAGACGGAACTAGACAATGGTGAGCCGTTTCGAACGTCGGAATTCAAAGGCAAGAAGAATATCGTTGTTTACTTCTACCCGAAGGACTTTACCCGTGGCTGAACACTTGAAGCCCGCTCGTACCGTGACAGCTACGAGGAGATATTGAGTCATGACGCTGTGTTAATCGGTATTAGCCCCAATGACGCTGAAAGCCATAGACAGTTTCGTGAGCAGAATGATCTTCCGTTTAACCTTGTTTCGGATTCAGATGGCGATTTGAGCAAATTGTTCGGTGTAAAGCGCAGCTGGACTTTAGGGTTAGTACCGGTTCGGAGGGCAACGTTCGTCGTTGATAAAGTCGGAATTTGCCAGGGAGCTTTCACTGACGAAATCAATGTGACGAGACACGTTGATGATGTACTTCTTGTATTGCAAAAACTGAGTGGTGTCGACCAGATCGCTTGATACTCATGGGCCCTTACAGACCCTTGCCAAGGTGATACAGCCCAAAATGTCGACGTTCGTGCCACAATTACGGGTACTTATAGTCCGTCTTAAAATATTTAGTAGTCGAATAGTCAGGATGCCATAATGTATGTCGTAAGACGTTGGTACACAACGAAACCCGGAGAGGCGCGTAGGGTAGCCACACTAGTTCAGAAGCAGGCTGAGGCTTACCGCGCTGCTGGGCAGCGGAGCGAATTTAGGATTTCGTACAATGGCTACACTCTGCCTGGTGAACAGAACGTTGTTTGTCTGGAATGGACGGACAAATCGCTTGAAAGCCCCACTCGCGACGGGCATACGTTACCAGTCGAGGCTCTCGAACTTGGTGGTGAAGTGCGAAATTTGATCGAGAGCCAGCGAATTGAATTTCTTGAACTATTTACACCTGAAAAGTTTGAAGAATAGCCAATCTTAATGTTGGGCTGGCTGTTGTCCCGATTCAGAGATTTCTCAGCTCTGACCTGACGAATTAAGGAAGTCGATAAATGGCATCTCTTGAGACCCGAAGATTAGGTCGAACCGAGATGAAACCGACAGCTCTCGGTTTAGGTGGCGGGCATCTGGGTTATCCCGGCCAATCTGACGAAAACGCGGTTAACACAATACGTGGGGCGATTGAATCCGGTATTAATTTCGTTGACACATCTCCGTTTTACGGAGTCAGTGAGCGACGTTTTGGCCTCGCATTGGTAGGAGGATGGCGAGATCAGGTCTACCTACAAACGAAAGTAGGTTCCCATCCGCGTTATCTCCGTGATTTTTCTAAAAAGGCAACCACATGGAGTCTTGAAAATAGCTTTAAAAAGCTCCAGACAGATTATGTGGATTCGGTGCTAATTCATGGTCCAAGATACGACATCGAAGCACCACTAGACACCTGCCTTGAGGTGTTAGTCGACTGGAAGTCAAAAGGACGTATCGGTCACATTGGGATCGGAGTGAGGCAGCCTGAATATCATCGACGAGCGATAGAAACGGGTGAGATAGACATTGTATTGTCATATTTGGACTACACCTTGCTTGATCAATCACTCGCGTCAGCCACTATTCCGCTCGCGTTGAAGAACGATGTAGGAATTCTCATAGGAAGTCCGTTAGGTGGCTCAATGCTCGCCGGCCCCCAACCGAAACTTCAAATAGCAGACGAGTCGTTTGTCGAGAAAGGAGCCCCCCTTCCTCCGGCTGCCGTTGGAAGCCACTTGGATCCTGTCGCAGTAGAACGCGCTATCGAGATGTGGGAGTGGTGCCGAGAACGCGATCTCAATATTCGCGATTTTGCGATGGAGTTTGCATTATGTGCTCCAGTTAGAGGAAATGGAATCGTCCTCACCGGTCCATCCAATCCACAAGAATTTGAAGAGGCCTTCTCGAGTGCAACCAACAATGTTTCCGATAGTGATTGGGCGGAATTTAATTCTAAATTCGGTGTGAGAACTTAATGTTGGATTGCAAGTGAGACCTGACTGACTGAGAATTCTTACTGCAACGTTAGTTCATCGGCATCACGAAACCCGAACTTGAATCTCAACCGCCAGAGCACAGCGATCAAAACAATGTCAGTCGGTAACTGGCGATCATTTAACGGTGTACTAGTGCGTTCATTGAAATGCCCTCCACAATCTCGGCAATAAGAAATCGTATATCGATGCTAAGTTCGGTATCTCCTCTTGGACACGGACGTCGACAAGCAGTGTGGGGAAGACATTAACATACCTCCTCAGCAAATGAGTAATGATGAGATTCTGCCCCGACTCTGAGTTCTGACAGATCATAACTAGTTACTGAACGTACCTAAATATAGGTGCCATATCTCTATTTTCAGGCGTAAAATCCCGCCGGCATTACGGTGCAAAAGCCGCCCCAAAAAGTCTGAAACTGAGAGGTTAGTTCAACAAATGCTCAAGCATTTTCTTGTTCCGGAAAAAGATCAGGTACTGGTTTCACAAGAGAAAGCTCGAGCTGGAACGCAGGCTGTGTTCGAAAAGATGGGACTCCCTGCCGATGAGGCTGAATCCTGTGCTGATGTGTTAATGACTAGTGATCTACGTGGTTGCGAAAGTCACGGGATTTCGAACATGCTAAGAGCCTACATCGCCAGTTACGGCGAAGGCACATATAACCCTCGACCCGAAGTCAAAACTGTCAGAGAGTCTTCGGTAACTGCAACGTGGGACGGCGATGAAGGTCTTGGAATACACCTCGGGCCTCGCGCTATGAATCTTGCGATTGAGAAGGCTCGGGAGCATGGTATGGGCGCAGTTGCCGTCAAAAATACCCGGCACTTCGGAATGCTTGCCTACTACGTGATGCAGGCAATCGAAGAGGACATGGTCGGAATGGCTATGGTATCGGCAGGTGGAGGCGCCCAAGTGCCCACAAACGGAGCGGAACCGGCATTTGGTACTCAGCCTATTGCTTGGGGCGCACCTGCCGACAGAATGCCTCCGTTTGTATTCGATGTTGCTACTACGCAGGTTGCCGCAAACAAGCTGACATTGACTAGGCGGATTGGGTCGAAGCTCGAACCCGGCTGGATCGCTGACATTGATGGTTCACCGATAATGGAAGCGGTTGATGTGCCAGATTTTGGATCATTCAATATGCTGCCGTTCGGTGGTACTCGAGAGAACGGGGGGCACAAGGGTTACGGCTTTGCCGCTATCGCCGACATTATGTCGGGAATTCTCTCTGGAAATGGCCCTGGTTTTATCGCCGATCGTAACTACTCATTTTTCGTCATGGCGTTCAATATCGATGCGTTCACTGACGTTGATGAGTTCAAAGCCGATATGGATCGATTATTGACCAAGTTGGCGAACACCAAGCCTGCACCGGGTCATGATCGTGTCTACTACGCTGGGCTGCCAGAGCACGAAGAAGCAGCAGTGCGCAAGGAAAAGGGTATTCCGTATCACAAAGAGGTCGTGGAGTGGTTCAACTCGATGAGTTCAGAACTCGACCTCGGAATATCCATGCCTTAGGTCTCTCGACTAATCTTTGGATACAAAACGCGCCGGCTCGAAATGAGTTGGCGCGTTTTTTTTGATTGTGATGTTCGTACTAGCTCAAAACTTCTTTGAGCGCACTAAGTATTTTCGTATTCTCAGATTCTGTTCGAATGGCGACACGTAAGAACTGTCCGTTGAGACCGATTTTATCTCCACAGCTTCGAGCGTAAATACCGTGTCGTACAAGCAACAGGCCTGCTACAACTTCGGCCGAAATGCCAGTCGGCATTTGCATTAGTTGGAAATTGGCGCTGGTTTGGAAAGGTTGCACGAAATCGAATGCAGACGTCGTTTGGGTGAACTTATCGATGTAAGTCTTGTAGGTTGCCAATTTTTGTCGATATTCAATTAAGAACTCTGGACGATCGAACAGACCAAAGAAGTATTCAGCGATCCCGCTGGTGTTCCACAGATACCCGTGATTCAAAAGCTGTGTCACCCGTTCAGGATTCATGATTGCGTAACCGGCACGAATACCCGCTATACCAAAATCCTTCGACATGCTTTTTACGATCGTGATGTTGTCGTACTTCTCTGTGATTCCGGCCAAACTAGGCAATTGATCATTAGGTGTTGGTCGATCAGAGAAGTGAATAAAACTCTCATCAACGATGATGGTTTTGAGTCCCTTGAGCTTCGAAAGGATGAAATCTAAATCGCTATCTGGGATCACATAACCATCAGGGTTGTTTGGTGAAATCAATACCGCTGTATCGGCATTGCTTTGAAGAACAGATCGTACGTAATCGTTAGGATCTACAGCAAAGTTATTGGCGGGATCAAGCTCGTACTTAGTTACCTGTGTGCCATCGACTGCAAACTCGTAATAAGGCGAGAATGTTGGAATCGATATGTGGATGTGTGATGTGTAGTTGTGGAGCACAGCTTGAATCGCTTCGGTTGCACCGTTGGTGATGAACAAGCGGTTCGAGTCGATTCCAAGCGAACCAGAAAGACGTTCTGCAATAGCTCTGTTTTGAGAAGGGTATGCCTCAAGCATACTTTTGAAGTGGTCGGGGTCTGCGAGCAGATCGGCATTGAAATGAGACCAGAAAAGGTCGGTTGCAAGCGGATTCGACAGGTAACAGGCGTCGATATCAACTTCGATCTCTGGAATCGTTAGTTGAATGGTGGCAATACTGGGTGAGTGAGAGCCTGATTCGGCGCTGACTTGCTCGATCTTGCTTAGTATTTTGCGTTCGTTCGGTGATATCGGAATAGGGCTAAGGTCTACTAACATCAAGTTCCTTTTCTCAAGTTTCAAGTGCGAATACCAACAGTAAATTCGCTCGGATTACATAAAAACTTACAGCTGGGGTAGCTTTCTGTACGCAGCACCCAAAAGACGTTCTTTCAGAAGGCATATCGTTATTGCCACTGATCGAAATGAGACAGATGTTGCCTAAGTAGTCGCTCCACACTGCGACTCGCATCTCGATCTCTGTATGATTGGGCAACCCGTCTTCAACAGTTGACCCAAACTACAGGCGCTTTTGATCCACCTACTAGGAGCTGACCTCAGTCATGAATTCAACAGTATTCGAACCGATGAATATGGAGACTGCTGAAACGCTCCTAAAAGAAGCCAAGCAGATCCTCGATCAACTCGGACTGACGTTCTTCTTGAGACATGGTACATGTTTGGGCGCAGTACGAGATCAAGCTTTCATCGCTTGGGATGACGACCTCGACATAGGGTCGGTAATCGGCTTACATGGTTTGACCAAAGAAATTGTTGAACAGGCGGCTGTCGAATTCCGCAAGCATGGCTACTCGGCAGAAGTTATCGATAGTGAATTACACATGAGCGTCGACCTGAAAAAATCGGGCGTTCAAATGGACTGGACCTGCTATCACATAATTGACGACAGTATTTATCAGTGGCCGGTAGTCAAAATTCCTGTGAGCCTCCACGAAAATCTAAAAGAGATCGATTTTCTTGGAACAAATTTTATGGTGCCAAATCCGCCCGAAGAGTACTTTCGTCTGAAGTATGGACCAGACTGGATGACCCCGAAGGAAGCTGGCGAATTCGAACAGGGAGTACTGGATCTGATGACGAACGACAGTGAATCGGATAAATCAGAGAACGTTTTGAATCTTGCTAACGAACGAGATCCAAAAATCCATACTGGTAGCTTGAAAGTTGTTGGTTTCGATGGAGAACCTGCTGTCGATTCCGAGGTAACTATTGCAGCAACTTCGGTGCTGACAGGTTTACATAAGTCCACAACGAATAAAGATGGCTGTGTGTTCTTCCGTCTTCCTGAAGAGGCATGTTACGTTGTGGCAGTACAACTAGGTGAAATCAAAGAGATTCTCTATCTCGAAGAACTAAGTCCTGATGTTGAGTATCTGTACAAGCCCGACCGGAACAATCTGTCGGGCAGAGCAAACGCTTTGATCGCTCAATAGCGATTCTTTTCGGCGCTAAATCTTATTATCAAGGAGTAATTGAAATTACCCGCGTCTACGTTGATATGGTGGCTGATCTATTCCACTACGGTCATATGAATTTTTTACGTCAAGCAAGCTCGCATGGCGATTTCCTATTGGTTGGTATCCACGCCAATGAAACGGTTGAAAGCTACAAACGCACACCGATTCTCACGATGAAAGAACGGATTGCCTCAGTTGAAGGTTGCAGATACGTCGATGAAGTAGTGCCGAATGCACCGCTCGAGATTACTCGTGAGTGGATCGAAAAGCACAATATCGACTTGATTATGCACGGTGACGATGTCTCCTCCGAAACTCGTAATACGTGGTACTCCGTGCCGATCGAGATGGGCATTTATCAATCAGTTGGCTACACTGAAGGCATTTCGACTACTGAGCTTATCTCGAGAATTAAGTCAACTTAAATCGGATAGGAATCAACGGAAAAATTGATTCGTTAACGTTCGTGACTCGAAGAAAGAATTAAACCTCAAATGAAAGTCGTCGGACGGTACGGTGATGGTCTTCTCGAAGCGGTGCCTGTGGAGGTTAATCGACTTGAGAGCCTCGGCTACGACGTACTGACCACTGGTGAGCTGAAATATGAGGCGACTACCCGCTGGACTTTGGCTGCCCACGCCAGCACACGAGCCGAAATTGGTATGTCGGTAATGATTGCGTTCCCGCGGAGTCCGTTCGTCACCGCACAGATGGCTTGGGAATTGCAGCGAATGACTGGTGGTCGTATTTCGATTGGCTTAGGGTCCCAAGTCAAAGGTCACAACGAACGCAGATTTAGCACCGGAGAATGGGTTGCGCCAGCTGCTCGAATGGAAGACTACGTCCTGATGATGCGGGCGGTCTGGAAAACGTTTCAAACGGGAAGTCTGTCTCCGTTTGTCGGCGAGCACTATCAGTTCACTTTATGCCCACCCGCTTTCAACCCGGGGCCTATCGATGCACCGTTCCCGAAAATATTTCTGGCGGCTGTAAACCCTGCAATGACCCGAGTCGCTGGTCGTGTCGCTGATGGTCTGTTGCCACATTCATTCACCACCGAAAAGTACGTTCGTGATGTGACTTTGCCGAACTTGACTTTAGGGGCGGAAACAGCCGATAGGGATGTTAGTGAAATCGAAATCGCGGCTGGAGGGATGATGGCTCTGGCAGAGACAGAGAGCGAGCTTGAACAGGAGCTACTGAAGCTCCGTGAGCGCGTTGCTTTTTATGGATCGACGCGAACGTACCAACGAGTATTTGAGGTTCATGGGGAGGAAGAGCTTGGTCGAAAACTACACGAGATGTCGGTTACAAATCGATGGAGCGAAATGGCAGATGCTGTGTCGCTAGCCGTGGTTCGGGATTTCGCAATGACGGGTACTTACGAAACAATGCCGGACGAGATTGAACGTCGCCAAGCTTTTGCTGATCGGGTATCGATCGATGCATCGATCGATCCAGCGAAAGACGACAAACTAAAAAATTTAATTTCTCGGGTGCAGAAGATCTAGAAGCCGATTTGGCTCCGTTGTTTATGGGCTAATCGAACTGACAAATGACTAGCTGCTAACAGTAGTCTAAATGGACCACATATTTCAAGGTTCGACGACTAACTCGCCCGAACTTGCCTATGGGGTAGCCGACCGGAATGATGGCGCACGGATCAACCAACTCCAGCAGACCTAAACTAGCGTCGTATTTTCGGGTGCAGGTAGAATTTTTCCAAGTGCTCACATAACGTCGCTCTGAATTGAATTCGTAATAAAAGACGCCCTGCCAGATCAACTGCACATAAATTCAACACTCCCTGTAGACTCTGCCGGTCTTTCGCAATCGATATCAGTTGGAGTTAGAGAATTGGCAGACAAACTTCGCGTTGGTGTTATTGGCAGTGGTGGGATGACACAAAACCATTCTTGGGGTTATCTAAACAGCGGCCAGTACAAAATTGTGGCACTGGCTGACCTGAGCCCGGAAGTTATGAACGAGTACGACGAAGTATTTGCTGATAATGACGATTACAAGGCAGAGCACTTCATTGACTTCCGAGAGATGCTTAAGGTTGCCAAGCCCGACGTAGTTTCGATTGGCGTGTGGCACAGCGGCCACGCTCCCATGACGGTCGCCGCCGCCGCAGCCGGCGGTGTAAAGGCTATTCTTTGTGAGAAGCCTATGGCCGATAGTCTGGGCGCCGCAGCCGACATGCTGATGGTTTGCGCACGTAACAACGTGAAGCTCGTCATAGGCCACCAGCGTCGATTCCTACCTGCCTATACCTTGGCAAAACAGTTGATCGAAGATGGTGAAATAGGCGATGTGCGACTCATTACCAGTGTTGCCGGTGACGGGCTTCCTAACTATGCCTCTCATCAGACCGATATGTTCCGGTATCTCCTTGGCGACGTTGAGTGCACGTGGGTGATGGGCAACGTTGAGCGAGAGACCGATCACTGGGAGCGTTCAACACAGATAGAGGATAAGGCTCTTGCTGTTTTCGGATTTGAGAACGATGCTCAGGCGATGATCGTTTCCGACCTGACGCCGGTTCGTTGGCAGGGCGCTCGTATCTACGGGTCTGAAGGAATGATCGAGATGTCCACTGACGATCTGCATCTGATGAACGGTAATTCGGGCGGCTGGGCACATCATAAGCCCGATGGCGAGTTCTTCAAGTACGGCGCAGACCGATTCGAGTGGGTCGAGGGCGGGGCGGGGCAGGCACGTGAGCTTGCCGACTGGGCTTCGGGTCGATCCGATTACCACCGGGGCAACGGCGAGAACGGTTACAAGGCACTGGAGATGGTTCACGCTGTGTACGAGTCGGCACGGCTGCACACGCAGGTGCAGATGCCGATGAAGACTATGGCGAATCCGCTTGACCTGATGATCGAAGACGGCCATTTGCCAGTTCGCTATCCGGGTCGGCACGACATTCGAGCAAGCCGACTCCGTGGAGAGAATCTAGCCGCCGACTCTGACAACAGCTAGATGGGTTCTTCTGTGAGTGGCCGCAGAATTCTGCTCAGTGACTGCTTATTAATTGCTGACAACCAGCAACTACAGATAACTACTACTCACGGCTACCATAGGAATCGATTACCGACCACCGCTGAGGGATCCGGTGATGGGGTGCGTAAGGTACTGATATCGAAAGAACGATGTCGTCGCTGGCGTTTTACGTGATGACGCCCCAGGTCCCTCGACTCCGATGATTTCGCTCGGGAAAACGGATTTTGGCGGTTGCCGAGATTTGAACCCAAAAGACTGCGGTCTCCCCAATGAGAAGGGTAATCTCACTACTAGCTAGGCCACTCGATCAGTTCTACTCGTACGTTGTCGGGAGCTGCTACCCAACAGAAGCGTGTGCCGTCGGGAAGTTCGTTTGGTCCATCAACTAGAGGAGCACCAACGGCAGCGAGTCGTTTTATCTCGGCATCTATATCGTCGACATCGAACCCGAAATGTTCTAGTCCAAGGTTCGGACCTGAATCGCTCTCAACAAGTGTTTGGCCGTCGAGCGGTCCCGAGATGTTGACGGGCACGTCGTTGGCTGATCGACACTTGATAAAGCGATCACCAGTTTCTCGAGTCGAATCGTCCACGATCGTGAATCCGAAGTTGGCGACCCACCAGTTGGCAGATTTTTCGGGATCGTTCGACTTCATGTGAATATGGTTCAGGTTGTACATTTTTTATCTCTAGAAGATCGATTGAATATTCTTAGCGGTTAAGGAATGAGCAGATACTAACGCCCATTCCGCAGCTCGACAAACGCGGCTACGCTCCAGCCAAAGCTGCCTGCAATGTCGCCCGGGCGTAGCCAACCGTGTAGGCGAAGCCGGTGTAGCCAGCCCCAAACCCATCGTGTGTGAACTCTTTGTCGTGGTCCATCACAGGCGGGTGTTCTGGATAGACAATTCGTGGGTAGTTCTGGCGTACAAGTTCTTTCATCACGGCGAGCATATCGACTTCACCCTCGTCCAAGAATACCTCGGTGTATTTCTCGCTCGGTATGTCTGTTATTACGTTGCGCCAGTGAACGTGGTTTATACGGTCGAGATCGCCAAAGTAGCGAGCCACTTCTACCGGATCGCCGCCCATTTCGCGAGTCACGCCGCAATCGAAAGTAATGCCGTTTGCTGGACTGTCAACAATGCTTGCCAACTTCTTCCAACCATCGATGCTGCCCATGATCTGCTCGGAGCCTCGACTAATCGGTGCTGGCGGATCGTTTGGGTGCAGTGCCATTCGAACGCCCGCCTCTTCGGCTGAAGGAATTACCGCCTTGAGGAAGTATGTGATGTTTTCCCACATCGCATCGGCGGTGTGAGCGCCCTCTTCAGGCAACGGCGGTAGGTCCTTGATCGACTGGTAGTCGAAGGCGTGGTACTCGGCCCCGCCTCGACCTTCCACATACGAGTAGCCTTCGATTATTCGGTGGGCGTACCAGTTGTATTCAACCACTGGAATGCCCAATCGACCGGCGCATTTAACCGACTCGATTACTTTCTCGATATCTTCGTCACGACCTGACCGACCGTAGATGGCGTTCGGAAAGCCAGTGATCATCTTGATGCCCAGTTTTATTCCGTGAGCAGCAACTGCTTTTACCTCGGCTCCGAGCGTTTCATCGGTCCACGGCAGCTGATTTTCTCGACCGAAGTTCGAGTTGGAACTTCCGGCACCACCGCTGGAGTGGACGTTGGTGACGCCAAGCTGGCGAACCCGCCGTAATGTCGAATCATCGAAATTGCTGACTGAAATTCCTATTTTGGGACCATTTGGTGTGTCGGTCATCGAACGTCTCCGTCGGGCTGAATTATTGGTAAGCGATTAGCTCCAGAGCTTTTTAATCGCTTCTAAGCAATCTTCGATCATCTGCTCAGCGGCACCCGCTTCGAAAGGAGCCGTTGGTCCGACTTCATAGCCACCTTCTGGGTACGCATACTCCATCGGAAGGTAGCCGTAGTAGCCGTTTGCATAGCCAGAGAACAGGGTCCAATCGGCTGGTGATCGTTCTTTTACAGCAGTTCCGATTTCGGCGAATGGCTCAACCGGAATTGCGACTAGAGCAGTGTTGCCGATTCGGATTACCTGAATCGGAATATCTCGCTTTTCGCCGCCCTGACCGAAAGTTTGCGTGTGGCGAAGTAGCAATGTTTCTCGCTTAGCCGGGAACGCTGCCTGTTTGATTTCGTCGACCGTTCCGCCATTTTTCCTCACGCTTTCCAGATTGGCTTGGATCGCATCGAAGTTAGCCTGTACCTCGGATTCGGCTGGCATCTCTTTGATCGGCAGTAATGCAGAGGATTCGATCAAACCAAGCGTGTCATCCGACTCCCCTGCCTGATTGAATGAATACATTCCAAGATCAGCCCCAGACTGCAAAATTTCTTCTAATTTTTCTTCGCGTGGAACTGGGTCTATGGTCAACCGCACACGTGCTGCCTCGATGCCTAGTTGCTTACCGAGTTTGCGATACACAGATATATCGCCGGTGAATCCGTCGATAGGTCCTTGATTCCCAGCTGCTCCCTGAAGAAAAAGACATGTGCCGCCAACGATACTCTCGACCGTTTCGCGAACCGGTCCGGGGTAGTCGGGGGTAATTAGCTTGTTATCAGGTCCCATAATCGTTGGATGACAGGCGTAGTTCACAAGCGTTGCAACCGGGTTGCCATCAAGATCGTCGAGGGCTGTAACCAAAACTTCATGGTCGACGAATCCGTCAGGGTTACGACCTGTGAACACTTTGCCTTCCTGGCTGACAGGGCGACGGTTGATATTGATTTCGCAGTGTCCTTTTCCGGAATCTGACCGTACAGGAACTATTTTCGATATCGCCTCTTCTACTGCCTTGGCAGACGCTGGAGCCAACGAATGGAGCCACGGCTCGACCATTTCGGCACCCTCGACGATCCATGAAAGACCTTCGATAGGACCAGAGTGAGTATGGGTGTACGACACCCTCTGGCTTACGGCTGGGATTCCGCTGGCTTCAGTGACAGCTTTACGGATGCGGATATCGTACTCACCGACGAGTATACAAGTGTCGATGTCTAGAATAGCGATGCGTTCACTAGGGTTTGTGTTGCCGTCCGGCTCGATCACCAAAGCGGTGATCGAGAGCGGCATATCGACCCCTTCGGCTCCCTCATGTGATTGCGCTCCCCAGCCGGCGTGGGCTATTCCTATCGGCGGCGTGATGTCGACTCTGGCGGTACCGGCTGCGAGCATTGTTTTCTCCGTGACTCGTTTGGTAATTGTAAAAATGATCCAGACGTGTGGGCTGTAAATAAGACAAATACAACACGCTGTTTAGATCGATATTTTGGTCAAGCTAATGCCAAAGGCGATTTGTTAATCCCAGGCTGGAGGAGCGATGCTTTCGATGTTTGTTTTCACATCGATAACAGCTGGCTTTCCAGAAATTAAAGCTTGATCGAGCGCACCTTCGAAATCTCCCGGGTTCTTAACCGTGATTCCGAAGCCACCCATCTGTTCTGCCATCGCTGCAAAGTCTGTGTCGGTCAGATGCCACAGTTCGTTTGCACCCGGCAGGTCACCACCGTAATTGCGAACATTCAAGCCGCGCTCTTGGTTTAGAGAGTGGTTGTTGTTTACGACTGTGATCGTGTTCAGTCCGTATCGAACGGCGGTGTCTAGTTCCATGAAGTGGTACCACAGTGCTCCGTCACCAGCGAACGTTATTACAGGACGATCTGGGGCTGCAGCCTTGGCACCAATTGCGGCAGGGAACGCCCAGCCGAGCGAGCCAGCGCAACGAATGAACGACTGGTCGGGACTTGTTAGATCGATCATGGTGCCGGTCCAGATGCCTGAGTGGCCGGTGTCGGCAACAAGAATCGCATCGCTCGGCATATGATCAGTTAGCTCCTGCGAAAGTCGCTCGGTGCGCATTGGTATATCGTCGGACTTCCAAAGAGGATCGACGCTCGTTTTCCACTCGGAAACTAACTGCTGCACACGGTTGATCCACTTAGTGCGACCACTTTCGTCGCTCGCAGTTCCGACTTCTCCGCTGGCGTTCAGCATCTTCTGTAGTCCAGCCTGAATATCGGATTGAAGTCCGACTTCGATGGGGAAAGAGCGACCTAGCTCAGAAGCATCGATATCCATCTGGATGATTCGAGTACCACCCCGTGGGAGCTTCCAATCGTTGGTTATCTGACCACCAGTGTGACTTCCAATGAAGAATACGAGGTCGGCTTCTGCGACCGTCTGGTTCGCACAAGCACGTGAATATGATCCAGGCACGCCGACAGCGAGCGGGTGGTCGGCAGGAAACGTTTCTTTGGCGTTGAGTGACGTGGCGACGGGAATGTTCAGGCGTTCAGCGAGTTCGATGAGTTGCTTGCCACCATTTGAAGTCTTCACGCCACCGCCAGCGATTATCAATGGCCTACTGGCGCTTGCTAGCGCGCTTAGGGCGGCATTGATTGATCCTGAGTCTGGCTCAGGCCGGAACGGAGGAAGGCTCGCGAATTGGCTCTCGATAATCACTTCCATATCAGCGCTATTCTTGGTGATATCTCCACCGGCAATACCGGCAAGATCTAAGTGCGTCGGACCAGGAGTACCGGTAGTTGCTTCTCGTATCGCCTGCCGCAAGTACATCGGAAGTTGGTTGGTTCTGTCGACGCGTGCGCTGTACTTGGTGTTTGCAGAGAATGGGGCACCGTGATCGACTTCCTGATAAGCGTGGCGATCTTGCTGCTCTTGAACGAGCCGCCCGGTTAGAGCTATGACAGGAGAACTTGCGAGGTAGGCGTCCTGGAGACCTGCCGCTAGGTTCGTAGCACCGACCGACTGCGCTCCACAAAATCCGACTGCACCCTTTACTCGGGCGTAGCCGTCGGCCATGTAGGCGGCTGGCTTTTCACTGTGAGCCATGACTCGGGTAATCCCAAGCTGTTCCATACGAACCATCGAATCATCGACGATCACAGGCATAAAGAAGAAGTGGGTTACACCGTATCCGTGCATTGTTTCGGCAAGAAATTCGCCGCCAGTCATTTCCGTCATTGGGTCAAACAGCTTTCAATTTATTAATTGCGAAAGTAAATCTCAAAACTTCCACGAATTTTACAGAAGCAGAGGACTAGATGGACTCATGAACGCGAACTCGTGAACATTTGTGCATAGGCGCTTCTGGACCAATGAAACGATTTTCTGTTCGCATACGTGTCAGTAATGGCAGGATAGTAGTCTCTCCGGTTCGGAAATTATGCTTTCGATAATAATTGTTTAGGTGCGGGTCTTGGATTACCGGCGAAAATGGCTGCGATTCCGCACAGTGGTGGAAGCAGCATATAGGCGTATAGCCCTAGTGTGTACGATCCTGTTTGATCGATGGATAAGGCGAGGGGTAATGGCCCCAGAGCCGCTGAAGCCATCATTCCAAAGTTGGCTACTCCTTGATGCTTCCTAAGTGTTTGCGACCAAAATAGGCAGGCCAAACGACCTGATTAAGATTCATCAAAAACCCCTGGTTAAGTCCGAGAACCACTCCGTACGCATATGCCTGCCAAAGCTGGTCGGTACGCAGCAACATGATCATCGCTAAAACCAGCCCAAGTTGGCCTGCCGCTATTAGATACCGCACAGGCAATCGGCTCGCAAAATAACCGGAGATGAACTGCCCGGCTATTGCAGACGGTGCCATTATCCCGAACACTCCGGCCGCAGCACCGATGCTGAGCCCCTTCGAAGTCATGATCGAAACTTGCTGAAATGCCACGCCTGTTCCAACTAAGGACTGCGCCGAACCAGCGAAAACTAGCAACCACATCATGCGTGACCGTATCGCTTGCTTGACGGTCCAATTGTGTTCGACAACGTCGGATTTCTTCTTCGATTTGGCAGATTCTTTTTCAAATTCGTCTGTGTCGCCATCAGGCTTTAGCCCAATTGATTCCGGACTTGATCTGATGAACACGATAGCCGGCATGATCAACAACACCCAACCGGTTATAGCAATCGCTACCCAGGCAGTTCGCCAGCCGAATTCTTCTATTAACGTCGCTCCGTAGAATGGGTAGATACCGCTGGCGATCGCACCGCCGAGAGCCATGAGTGCCAGGGCCATAGGGCGTTTTCGTACGAACCATACGCTGACCATCGTCGCGGGGATCAAGCTCAATGCGCCCTGACCCATCGTTCGCATGATGGCGAAACCGACCAACAGTTGCCAAGCAGAATTTACCTGCGACAGCCACATTGCGCCAAGTCCGAGACACACCACCGCGAACACCATCATTCGGCGAGGTCCATATTTGTCGAGGCTGCGACCGATGAAAATTATCATCCCTGCTGCAGTGAGCGAGCCAAACAAATACAGAGTCGATACGGAGGTCGACGAAAGTGATAAATCGTCGATAAACGAATTTTGAAATACCGAGAAAGTGAACGTTTGTCCCGGCCCTGAAGCAAAGCTGCCCAAAGCAGCAATTACAAGCACAATCCAACCGTAGTAGAAGGGAGTTCGAGCTACACGGGGCAATGAAACAGAAGGAGCGTCAGTAGTTGGAGTCACGACAAAAAGTGTACTTGGTGTCGTTTGAAATCAAAGGGACATATCGACACGGAATTAGACTCAATTACTTGTTCTGATGAGGGTAGATCCTAACATTGATAGTTGAACGTATATCCAACACACAATAGGCGCTAACCAATTGAATATCCGAGATAACATTTAACATGCCATATAGTTCTCGACATTTTGCTATTAGCAGTTCAAAGTTAATCTCTGATGTTAATTCAAATGTGTGCACATATAACTGTATTTGCAAGTCCATCTGGGAGCAATGATGAGAGTTTCTGTTGAAGGAATCGCAAGTTTTAGCGGACGGCGTCCTTGGTGGGTCGTAGCTGGATGGGTCGTTGTATTGGTAGCGGCTGGCGTATTGGCGAGTACTATGCTTGAAAGCGCCCTCGATGGTGGACAAGGTCCGACACAGACTCTTGAGTACCAGATCGCTCAAGATTTGGTTAATGAGCGCTTTGGAGAACTTGATGGCAGTGGTTCGCAAGATGTCGATGAGACAGGACCGCCAAATTCCTCAGAATTCATATTAATTCTCTCTGATGACGCCAATCCTGGTGACGCAGACTTCGACCAAAAAGTTGTGGAGTTTGGTGAAGCCCTCTCAGCCGCAGAAGCTCAAGACGAAGTCGAAATCATGATAGGTAGTTTTAGTGATTACGAAGGCATGATTTCAGAAGATGGCACGACATTGCTTACTTCGGTTGATGTCATTAAAGGCACCGCTACCGATTTTAGTACGTTTCTACATGTTGCTGAGGAATTCTCGGTAGATGGATACCATGTTTACTTCATTGGGGACGAAAGCATTCAACACGTGTTCGGTGAATTAGCTGAGAGCGATTTGGTGACCGGTGAGACTATAGGAATTGCCGTTGCCATCATCATTCTGGCACTTGTATTCGGAGCCGTTGTAGCTGCGTTTATCCCGATTATTCTTGCTATTGCTGCGATCTTCACCGGTATGGGAGTTGTCGCAATCGTTGGTCAGTTCATTGAACTTAACGAGTTCGTACCGAATATCTTGTCGATGATGGGCCTCGCCGTCGGTATCGACTACGCGCTATTCATCCTCTCTCGATTCAAAGAAGAACGTGAACGAGGTCTTGAAAAGGCGAAGGCTATCGAGGTCGCTGGAGGATCTGCCGGTCGAGCAGTGGTATTTAGTGGGCTTACGGTTGTATTAGCTCTGCTCGGAATGCTCATAATTCCAGTCCGCGAGTTTCAGGCATTTGGAGCAGGTGCGATCATCGTTGTGTTTGTCGCCGTAATCGTAGCTGTCACGCTTCTTCCAGCAATAATCGGAATTCTTGGGGACAAGGTATACAGCGTCCGTGCACCTCTTCCACTGACCGGTGGTCTGTTTGTAATCGGGACCATGATTTTGACCGTAACCGTCGGATTCAGCCCTGACATAATCTGGGTTTCTGTTGGAGTGATGCTGATTCTGGTCGTACTAACGATCGTCAGGAAAATCACCGGTAATAAATGGTCGCTTGGTTTGGGCGGCGAAGAGAGTAATGATCCAGATGCAGAAACTGGTTTCTGGAACACGATAACTGTGGCTGTAATGCGTCGACCATGGATTAGTTTGATCGCTGCATCGATAATTCTGCTGATTCTTGGTTCATATTACTTAGAACTTGAAAAGGGCACTAGTGGAATTTCCGTTTTGCCTGATGAAATTCCTGCTAAGCAGGGGTTCCAAACACTCGATGAAAAATTTGGATTCGGATCAGATGCTCCTGCTCTTGTGGTAATCGAAGGTGATGTTGGGTCGGACGCTTTCGTTACGGCCCTTACAACACTCGAACAATCAATCATCGACGACAATGGATTGCAGGCCCCACAGGTACGAATTGAGCCAAGCGTAAATCTTGCTAGTTTCACCTCTAATATTCCCGGTGATCCACAAAACCAATCTGCATTGAACACGATTCGCCGTATAAGGGCAGATCTAATCCCAGATGCATTTATTGGAGTGCCTGAAGGCTCTTATACGGCATACGTTGGGGGAAGCTCGGCGGAAGTAGTCGATTCGGTCAAGGTTACTGATGACTATCTTCCAATTGTGTTTGCTTCGGTGCTTAGCCTGAGTTTCATCCTTCTCTTATTCGCTTTTAGATCGCTAGTAATCTCAATTGCTTCGATCGTTATGAACTTGTTGTCGGTTGCGGCTGCCTACGGACTCGTTGTGCTGGTCTTCCAGAAGGGTTTCCTAATTGATGTGTTCGGATTTGAACAGGTCGATCAGATTGAATTCTGGTTGCCGTTGTTTATGTTCAGCATCCTGTTCGGTCTTTCAATGGACTATCACGTGTTTATGCTTAGCCGAATCAAAGAGCGTTATGACGAAACTGGACTCGCCGCGGAGTCGGTTAAATTCGGTCTACGGCGAACGGCAAGCATTATCACTGGTGCTGCGCTAATAATGGTGGCAGTATTCGGTGGATTTGCACTCGGTGATATAGCGTTCTTCCAGTCCATGGGATTCGGTCTGGGAGCCGCAGTATTGCTTGATGCGACTATCGTTAGATCATTGCTTGTTCCGAGCGTGATGCGAATATTAGGTAAACGGGCTTGGTACTTCCCAGCCTGGCTTGAGTGGCTTCCTAACATATCGATTGAGGGAACTCCAAATGAGACCACTGCTGCAACCTCAGAAACTAGTTCTGGTTAGAATGCAGTAGAGCACTCACTGAGCAAAATATGAACCGCTGGCGGTCATTTAATTGGCTACAGGCGGTTTGTGTTGAATCAGACGAAACGTTACCCGCATAACTATAAATATGACCTACGCATAGGGTTATCCGAAGTTATCGATAACGTGGCCGGCGACATACTCAGCGTCTTCTCCTACCCCAATGAACTGGGCGGATTTCGATCCGTACATCCACTGTAGACCCATGAAGTACAAACCGGGATACTCGGTTACTCCACGCTGTTGAATCGGGTAGTTGTACTCGCCGGTAATCGGCAGTTTGATCCAGTCGAAGTTATATTTAAATCCGGTCGACCAGATGATCACCGTGATTCCTGACTCAGCAAGATCTAGCTCGCTCGGAGCATCACCTTTTGGCCAGCCTGCTATGTTTGGAGGATCAGCTATGTCGTCCAACGGAACTTGCATTCCGTGCTTCTCAACGTAATCGTCGACGTTTTGCTTCCACTTAATCGGATGATCGTCAACAGATTTTAAAATCTTCTCTAGATCGGTGTTTAGCGAAATAATGTCGCCTCTACCGCCAGTGACTGGACCAACCAGCGTCACGCCGGTTTTTGCCATTTGGCGCAGGTAAATATTGTGTCCACCTCGAGCGCCACTAGTGTGGGACGAGGAGTTGTAACGTGCATCGTCTACCGACTCGACATCCTCGACTGTCTTGTCGAACCCTCCCATTATGTAATTCCACCACGACGAGTCTCGACCTCTATATCGACGTGGGCGGCGACCAGCGTTTCCAACCGATAACCACACCGTCTTCCCCGCACCGTGTAGCTCCTCTGCGATCTGAGCGCCAGACTGACCCGATCCAACAACCAACACGGCGCCATCGTTAAGCGAATCTGGATTTTTGTAGTCAGCTGAATGCATTTGAGTGAACGAATCGCTGATCTGCTCAGTGAAGTTAGGCAGCTTCGGAATCCCAAACGCTCCGGTCGCAACCACCACGCATCGAGCTTCGATTACATCTCCACTACCTAAATGCAATTTGTAGCCGTCAGAAAATTGTTCCAATGATTCAACTTTGACTCCGGTCCGCACGGGCGATTCGAAATGGGCGGCGTAGTCCTGAAGATATTGAATCGTTTCGAGCTTCGAAAGATAGCCTTCGGGTTCCGTACCAACGTAGTGGAATCCGGGAAGCCGGACTGCCCAGTTTGGGTTTACAAGATAAAAGCCGTCCCACCGCTCGACATCCCAAGTATTGCCGACGTTGCCTCGTTCGAGAACGATGTGATCGATGTTTTGCTGCTTGAGGAAGTAGCTCGTCGATAGCCCGGCAGGTCCGGCTCCGATGATCACGATGTTATGCGATTCAGTTGAGTTCGACGGCAAGTACTGTGCATCCTTAACTTTGTGATACTCGGGTTGGCGCAGAAAGCCCAAATATGTTGTCCCCCATGACGGAAGAGACGAGGATATTCGTTACTGGCGATTTTCGCCGCGCTTATCTCATAAATTTTGTGTGAATAAGACACCGAGGTCGCCCGCAATGACTTGTGAACGATTAGATTCACTGTGAAACTTGGGGGAAATTAGTGTGAGTTAGTTCCCGCCATCAATACCAGAAACGTGAATCGGAAAAGAATCTTCCATGAAAATTACTAAAGTCACCCCATGGCTACTTCTCGCTACCGCCGCATACAACTTCGGTCGACAGGGTGAGTACATCTTTGTGGAAGTGCAGACCGACGAAGGAATCACTGGTTGGGGTGAAGTCACAACGACTCATCCAGTGGCGAACCGGGCTGTTTGCGCAGTGCTTCAGCAGGTCAATCCATTACTCGTCGGTGAAAACCCGTTCCACATCGAAATGCTCTGGAACAAGATCTTTAGGCGTTTCACTTACATGGGCTCCCGTGGCGCAGCGACAAACGCGATCAGCGGAATCGATATCGCGCTTTGGGATATTCGCGGTAAGGCGATGAATCAGCCGATATTCGAACTACTAGGTGGCCCAGTTCGAGAAACGGTTGCGCTTTACACACACCCAGACCCAAACATTGGTCCCGACGAGGCAAAGCGCCAGGCCAAAGAAATCGCCGATTCGGGTCATGAGGGAATGAAGTTCGATCCTTACCCGCATATGGAGGAAGAGAACAATGGTTACCTGAATGGCGGAATGACGTACAAGGGTGAGGCTGAGGCGAACGAAATCACAGCCGCTATTCGTGAAGGTGCTGGTCCTGAGATGGAACTTATGATCGACGCTCACGGTCGATTCGATGTACCAACAACCGTGCGACTTGCTCGCAGTGTTGCACCGTCAAACATTCACTGGTGGGAAGAACCAGTTCCTGTCGAAAGCACGCAGGCTCTCAAGAACGTTCGCGACCAAATCGACCTACCTATTTCGGTTGGTGAACGTCTTCACACTCGTTGGGAATTCACAGCGATTCTTGAACAGCACCTTGCCGACTTCCTAGAACCAGACGTTACTTGGACAGGGGGAATATCTGAACTAAAGAAAATATCGACCATGGCAGAGGCGTACTACGTTCCGATTGCACCTCACGACGCGAGCGGACCGATCAATGTGCTCGCCGGTGCACACGTGATGATGACCGTGCCGAACTTCTACAAACTCGAAACTGCTCGTCACCGTCTGGTCGCATACGACAACTTCATCCAAACCCCGCTTGACGTTCGACAAGGTCAACTGCACCTACCGGATGCCCCGGGGTTGGGCATCGAGATGAACATGGACTTCATGCGAGCCAATTCGGATGAACAGTTCTGTGGCGAGTAGATTTTTCTGTGGCTATCACCCGATCTTCATGTAAAGTCCGGTGTAGATTTGCCAGCTCCAAGTCATCACGACAGGAATTTCTCCGTATGAAGATCAGGTCAGTCAAAGCCATTGAGGTTGATGTAACCCCGCATGCAACTACTAGGCCACGCGTCCCGAAAATTGAAACCAACGGGTTTGTGAGCCCAATGCAGCGGTATCCCGAGCTGAAGCGCAGCGACTGGGACAACAGTTGGAAACGCACAGCGTGTGTTGTGACTGCTGAAGATGGCACCTGGGGATTCGGTCTCACGCTTCACAGCGGTGTCACCGTGCCGCTGATCAACGACCATATTGGTCCGGTGATCGAGGGCGAGAACTGTATGGCGACCGAACGTGTATGGGATCTCATGCAGAAGGCGACTGCCCCTTACGGAACGGCCGGAGTTTCGAGCTTTGCGATTAGCGCGGTCGACAATGCGCTTTGGGATCTCAAAGGGAAGCTCCTGAACAAGCCGGTTTACGAAATCATTGGTGGCCCTCAGAAAGAGAAAATCTTCTGCTACGCCAGTAACACCGATCTTTCTTACGGTACTGAGAACTCCATTGATTGGTTCTTGGAACTTGGCTTCAAAGCCGTGAAGTTGTTCCTGCGTGAAGGACCCGATGCCGGACTTGCCGGACTAAATCGAACGGAAGAACTTGTTGCGAAGACTCGTGAACAAGTGGGCCCTGACGTCGAGATCGCAGTCGATTGCTGGATGTCAATGAATACCGACTACATGGTGAGACTCGCCGAGCAGCTCAGGCCGTATCGTATCAAATGGCTTGAGGATTACATGCTGCCTGAAGATCTGGACAGCTACTTCAATCTTCGCCAACGAATACCGTTCCAGACACTCGCTACAGGCGAACACTGGTACTCGATCCACCCATTCGCACTGGCTGCAAGTCATGGGCTGATCGACATATTTCAGCCGGATTTGCAATGGGTTGGTGGACTGACAGCTGGAATTAAAATCTGCCATCTGGCCGAGGCTCACGGCCTGACGGTTATTCCACACGCCAGCACAAATTATCCATATGGACAGCACCTCGCTTACGCCATGTCATCGGTCATGTGGGCCGAGCGGTCTGAAGGAGTCGCACCTCCCGGTGTACCGCTGGAGGAGTTGGTAGTTTTGCCCGGAACCCCAGTGATCAAAGACGGTTTTCTAACACCGTCTAATGCACCTGGGTTTGGATTCGAATTTGATCTTGATTGGATCGAACAGCGGGCCACATAAATCCCGTTTTGTCGATCAGAAAAATATTCGATTGCACTACACAGGTATCTCAGGTGTAACATGAATCTCGTGTCAATTCTTGTGTGCATATCTGACCAGAACGTCGCTACTTGAGCGCCTCTGCGAATACTCCCACTCCATCTGCTGACCACACCAACGCTCGAGCCGCCAATAAATGGGTTGCCTTTACGGCGATCGGCATAGCGTTCTTCACGATGGTCGCGAGCATGGGCATGGTGTTTATCGCCCTATCGCAAATCGCTGATACTTTCGGAGTAACACTTCGCTCGGTATCTTGGATCGTAATCGTTCAAGGTTTGACCATTAGTGCGTTCATGCTGCCGATGGGGCGTTTCGCCGACATTGTTGGCCGTAAGAAAATTCACCTGATTGGATTAATCTTATTCGCAAGTGGATCGGTATTTACAGCTTTGGCTCCGAGCTTCGGGCTGCTGATTCTCGCTCGAATTGTGACCGCCGTCGGAAATTCGATGGGCCAGTCGGTTGGTACTGCAATGGTACTGTCGGTATTTCCTGCGCGTGAACGTGGCAAGGCGATCGGTGCGCAGACCACTTCAGTTGCTATCGGTGGAGCTATCGGACCGGTTATTGCAGGTCTATGGTTGCAGTTTTTCTCATGGGAGTCACTGTTCTTGATGCTGACAATCCCGATTGGGATAGCGTTTATCACCGGCTACTTTATCCTCGATGAAAAGATCGTTAGTCAGCAGCGATCTGGTGCAAAGCCGAACTATGATTGGTTGGGCGCAATCGTTTCCGGGGTGATGATTATCATCGTCGTAATCCTCATCAATAATCCGTTCGATGTCGCGATATTGTCTCCGCTGATTCTTGGGGGAATAGTTTCGGCTGTACTGCTGTTAGCGTTCTTTATTCGATGGGAGCTTAAATCCTCCTCTCCGATGCTCGACCTTAGAATGTTCAAGAACATCATGTTCTCTATGGCGATTGCGACTAGGTTTTTGGGGTTCTTGGGCACGACAACTGTCAGATTCTTGATGCCGATTTACCTAATTAGCCTCCGCAACATCGAAGAAGCTGCGGCCGGAGGAATCTTGTTCCTCACATCTTTGGGAATGGCGGCAGCGGCGAGTTCGTCGGGTCGGATGGGTGACAAGATTGGAGAGCGGCCATTTACTGTCGTTGGCTTCGCTATGCTCGTCGCAACTGCAGTTGCGTTCATGGTGTTTACCAGTGAAACTTCGTTCTGGATGGTTAGCGTCGTATTGTTGCTGAACGGAATTGCGATGGGACTCTGGGGGGTGCCGAACAACAGCACGATTCTTGGTAGCGTTTCAAAAGAATCGTTCGGTGTTGTCGGGGCACTAACGAACCTGACCAGGAACGTCGGAAACGTGGCAGGTCAGGCGATTGCGTCGGCCGTCGTTGTGGGCGTAATGGTCGCTGACGGCTTCGATATTCCGCTTAGCGACATCACCGGTAACAAGGCCGCTAGCGATTCGTTCATGGACGGCTGGAAGTACGCCTATATGCTGGTAACAGTCTTCTCGCTCATGGGGCTAGCTTTGGCGATCGTGACGAAGCCAACGAAGAACGTCGAATCCGACGAGTAAACCTTGTTGCTGCTAACTTGCCGGTTCGGTCAACTCTTGCAGCTGATTCACATCAACTTCATTCAACGTGGTAGTCCGGCCACTCGGCCACTCGACTGTTACATCCACAGAATTAGCTGACCCAACACCAAAATGAACGTCGAGCGAACTCATTGATAAGAAGCTAGAAGAACCGAGTACTTCATTAGTCTGAGTTACGGTCTCTCCGCTGTCGGATGCGTAGCTCACGGTGATCTTAGCGCCAATCGAATCGGCGTTCGATCCTGTGCCGTCGATAGCCATTCGCCCTCGAAGACTGAACGACACCCAGTGGTTATCGCCACCACTGTTCATCCAGACGAATATTGGGCCGCTAGCTACCGCTCGTTCGCCGTCAGAATCGAACGTTTCACCGTTCGAGTTGGTTCCAATCACATCGATAAATCCATCGCCGTTCAAATCGCCAATTGCAACTCCCTTGCCATTCTCATGAAACTCGGTACCAAGTCGTTGTTTCCATGCGTTGAAATCATCTTCGTCAGGATCAAGAACTGAGTAGTCGACCGCCAATGAATCAATTATTCGAGCCTCAGCCGTGATGTCGGTGAACGCTCCGTTGCCATCATTTTGAAGCAATCGTCCGAACGCCGGTGCGAAATCGCCCTGTGGGCCTTCTCCCCGAGCTGCAAGCGAACCTAACCAGTACAGATCTTGGTCGGCATCGTTGTCCATATCGAAAAACGCGGTACCGAATCCAAATTCATAGGCTTCGAGTCCGTTGATCTCGGTTTCAAGTGAGGTAGTGAAATCTTCATCCAGAGAATTCGGAGGCACTATCTTGCTTGCGGCTACCGGAGTCTCACCAGTCACGATTACGAACGCACCCGGTCGGTTGGCATCAGTACCTTCGTTGACCCGGTTTTCGATCAGAGCGTGGAAGCATGTACCTGTGTCGGTCGAATGGTAGTAGGCGCAGTCTGCCGAGGGGATATTGGGCCAAGGTCGTTCAAGCGGTTGGTAACCCATGTTGGTGACAAATATGTCGAGATCGTTGTCGCCATCGTAATCGCCTAGTGCGAACCCCATCCATTGCCCCATTTGGTCAATGCCAAGAAGCTCTTCGATGGGCGTAAATGTAATTCCTGCCGGGTTTGAATCGTTTCGATAAACCTTAAGCCGATCGCCATCATCACCAACCCACAAATCGAGATCGCCATCAGAGTCATGATCGAACATCAACGTGGCCCATGTTTGACCCGCAGGATCGCCAACGATGTTTCTTTTTTCATCGACTTGGCTGATGTCGAAACCTTCTATCGAAGTGTTGTCAGGGGCAGGGAACGTGACCGGATTACCAGCGATATCGCGCATTCTAATTGGCGGAGATATTAGTCCTGATTCGACTGTTTCATCCGAGAAAGTGAGATCGCCGTTGTTGTGGAAGAACGTATTGAAATGACCGTGATGTCGAGACGTGTCGAAGCGAACGAAATCTTGATCGGCGCGATTGCCGATGTACAGGTCGAGCCAGCCATCGTTGTCGATGTCGCCACATGCGATGCTTGCCGCTGATCGGGAGTTCACATCTTGGCCGAAAGCGGCCGATGTTATGTCTGTAAAAGTACCGTCGCCATTGTTATGGAATAGATTGTCTTGAACCGCCACAGCGAGGGATGGATTTCCAGAGAGCGACCGGTAGTCGAGATTGTCGCCGATTCTTCCATGGGCGCCTACGTACAAGTCCTGATAGCCATCGTTGTCGAAGTCACATGCAGCGACAGCCGTTGAGTTGTGGGTTGATGATGCCACACCGGCGTCGCTGGCGACTTCTGTGAATACGTTATTGCCATCGTTTCGGAACAGCTTATTTGGGCCACCACGGGTGATTTGGAACACAGCATTCGTTTCAGCAGAAGTCACATAAAAATCAAGATCACCATCGCGGTCGTAGTCGAAAATAGCAACTCCGGGATATCTATTCTCGATCAAGGCTTCTGTACCGAGTAAAGGAGCGATGTTCTGGAACGGGGCGAACTCGTCGGCTGCCGGTACACCGTCGAACACAGCTGGGTACGCTTCGATATTTACTGGATCAGCGCCAGAAGCGATGAAAAGTTCTTCAACAGTTCTTTGCTCAGTCGCTTTCGCAACCCGATCCCTTAAACCAGCGTTTTCCCAGAAATAGTGTCCGCCGATGAGCACCAGAATTCCCCCCAACGCTCCCACAGCCCAAGTCGCACCAGCGAAGGTCAACAGAGCTTTACGAGGCATTAATTTCGAGAGACCCCAGAAGGTCACTGGCCCAGCTGCAGCCGCACTGAAAAGCAAAGTGGCAGCAGGGGCAGTTCCCATTCCGAGCAGTAGGAGCAAGGCTACCAGCGGAATTTCAAATAGGAGAGGAACGTTGATCAGAACTCCGAAAGTGGCAGCTAATAAAATTCCACGTATGTCGTTGCCTAAATAGGTGGCGACCACCTCAGGACTCAGCCACTGTATAGCTAGTCCGCTGGCAAACCCGGCGAGAATCATGATTGGCGAAAGTCGAATTGCGTATCCGATACTCGCCTTCGCCCAATGTCTGAACGCCGGTGCAATAACTTCAACCCAGGTAGCGACTTTCACGGGTTCTTCATACGTATCGGGAATGTCGATCTGCTTTACTCGGCTACGTCGAATGCTGAACACCACTATCGGCCCGATAACCAGAGCACCTACGACTGCCAGGACCAATCGACTAAAGCCTAGAACTGGGCTGAATACAAAGAAAACCATCGCCAACGCAGGAATATTTAGGGTGGTCGAACCCTGCACCATCGCGATGGCACCTTCGATACTCGCTCGTTTATGGAATGCCGACGACACTGGGACGATGCAGGCCGAGCAGAGATTCATCACTCCGCCTGTGATAGTTCCTTGCACTGTGCGCCTGAACACACCGGCAGTCGGTAGACCCTTATTGAGAGATTTTGAAAAGAGGAAGGCTTCAGCGAGCCCAGCGGTTAGGAACGCGAATGTCATACCGACAGTTACGAGTCGAAGGTATGTGATAGAGAACTTGATCCACCGAGTAGTGAAGCTAACGCCCGGATCGCGCTCTATGCAGAAACCCTGAAAACACTGGCTGGTGGGCGATTGAACGGCATCAAGGTCTTCACCAACAATGCCGATCTTTGGAAGCCGATTGAACGCAAGGAACGTGCTCAAGATGATCGCTAAGAGGATCAGACCGACTAAGAGTCGCTTTCGATCGGCGCTGGCAAACATTATTTGCGGAACCTATCCCGCAAACGCGACGCGAAATCGGATTCACCTTCGGGAGCAGGAATGAACACCCATAACGCTAATAAAATAGCTCCAACCACAGTCGGTAATGTTGCTTCCAGCCACCATTCAGGCATTATTTTCCATGTCTCCAGTATTTCACGTAGATCGATTGTGTCTGATCGTCAGGCTGCGATCAAATGTCTGACAAACAACAATAACCCGAAAAACTAAGCGAACCTTCAGGTTAGAGGTGGTCTTGTTCTGTTACGACGTGTGGGGCGAGACTGTAAACACGACAAGCCACATGGAATCGCACGGTATACCGAACCGAATTAAAGTTTTGGAATCAACGGTTAACAAGTTATCGTCGACTCACTCGTTTGAAAAGCGCAGCGAGATCGATGTCAAAGGAATCGGTGTGCGGACGACTTATTTCATGAACCCACGATTACCTGAAGCCGAAATCGGTGTTGTGGTAGAGACGACTGCGACCGAAGTCGAATATTCTTGGACACCGTCACTGGTAATCCCGATACCCTTTGATCACAAAATGACTCTTACACCGATTTGTCTTTTGGAAAATTGGTTCGATTCACATTCCGATTCTTCAAATCATCCGTTAGGCTTTCGCCATTGAGATGACCACTTGCCTAATGGCAACTTCAAAGAGGAATGAAATCGAATGCCTGATACGCGACCGAACGTGATCGTTTACCTGACCGACGATCAGGGTTATGGCGACTTGTCGTGCATGGGTGCGACTGATTTCAAGACCCCGACGCTCGACCGAATGGCAAAGGACGGAGTTAGGTTCACCAACTGGTATTCAAATAGCCCAGTTTGTTCACCTTCGCGAGCGGCACTTCTATCAGGCCGTTACCCCGGTAATGCCGGCGTGCGATCGATCCTGAGAGGTCACCGAACCGCCAGCGGCCTACCACAAAGCACGCCAACACTGGCGACGATGCTCAAGAAGGAGGGCTACCAAACCGCCCTCACTGGCAAGTGGCATTTGGGACTTGCTGAAGAATCACGACCGGGTGTACATGGATTTGAGAAAACATTCGGATTCATGGCTGGCTGTATCGACTTCTATTCACATATCTTCTATTGGGGTGCGAATCGACCAGGCCCCAGCATGAACCCAACGCACGATCTGTGGGAGAACAATGAGGAAATTTGGCGCAATGGCGAGTACTTCACTGAGTTGATCGCAAAGAAGGCAATCGAGTACATCAGAGAGATGGCCAAATCCAATAAACCATTCTTCCTCTATGTACCTTTCAATGCTCCTCACTATCCGATGCACGCTCCTCAGGAATACATGGATCGCTTCGCCGATCTGCCGTGGGACCGTCAGGTGATGGCCGCCATGATTAGTGCCGTTGATGACGCAATTGCCAAGATTAAAGACGAACTAGAACGACTAAATCTGACAGAAAACACGTTGTCGGTTTTCACATCTGACAACGGCCCTTCTCGTGAATCGCGCAACTGGCTCGATGGTTCTCAAGACCCTTACTACGGTGGAACTTCGGGCGGTCTAAAAGGTCACAAGTTCAGCTTGTTCGATGGTGGTGTGAAAGAACCAGCAATCATGCACTGGCCGGCCCGAATTCCCGAAGGGCAGGTGATCGACCAATCATGCGCATCGATGGACATCGTTCCTACGGTGCTTGATGCGATCGGTGTAGACGCTTCGCAATATGAAATCGACGGAACCAGTCTTCTGTCTCATGTGGTTGACGGTGATGATCTTGAAGAACGAGCTATCTTCTGGGAGATGGACGCTCAGACAGCGGTTCGTAGAGGCAAATGGAAATTAGTTCTGAACGGTCAACTCGTCGAATCCGGCGATCCAGTTGTCGAAGTGCATCTTTCTGATGTCGAATCCGATCCATCTGAATCGGTGAATCTTGTCGATTCAGAGCCGGAGATTGCTGCCGAGTTGAAGAAGCTCGCAGAAGACTGGCGCGCCGGTATCGTAAAACGCTGGGAAGAGCAATATGCGGATTCAGACCACGAATATGTTGCTCACGGAATGGTTTAGAGCGTACCGGTAGTCCGAATTCGCTCTGAACGAACTTACCTAAGCAGAACTCACAGGAACTTGAAATGGTTTACGACAAAGCTGGAATTAGTGATTCGATCAAAGGTCAAGGACATTGGGCAGAAACTGATGAGACACCGACCTTAACGCTGTTTCTGAACGATCTTGAAGATCGTTCGCTCCGCCGTCTGAAACAGCTGGGAGTCGTTGGTGTTAGCACTGCCAGTTTAGACATAGGCGGTCTCGAAACTTGGACCGATGCCGATCTTAAGCGAAATATTGATCGAGTTGCGGAGGCAGATCTTGAGCTTCGTAACATCATGTTTGATCCCTCCGAGCGAGTGAAGTTCGGTGAGCCCGGTCGCGATGAAGACATTGAAACTATCATCAAAGCGATCCAAATCGCTGGTAGGCAGGGCCTACCGGTGATGGAGTACAACTTCTATGCCCATCGAATCGTCGAGGGCTACAAAGTTGTGCCGGGTCGAGGTGGCTCAGGGTTGATGGATTTCAATAACGACCGCATAAAGGATCTGCCACCGCTACAAGGGCAGACAGCACATTCGATCGACAAAATGTGGGATAACGTCACTTACTTCCTCAAAGCGGTCATACCGGCGGCCGAAGAGGCGAACGTACGACTAGCACTGCATCCGAACGACCCACCTGCGCCTATAAGTCGCGGAAGTGGGCAGATCATGGGTTCGGTTGAAGGATGGAAGCGTTTGGCCGACATTGTGCCAAGCCCTTACAACGGCATTACGTTCGATTGCGGGGTCACTCGAGAGCTAGGGCATGATCCTGTCGATGTTTGTCGATACTTTGGTGAGCGCGATCAAATCAACCATGTTCACTTTCGGAATGTTGTTACCCGTACACCGCAGCTCGACTACACAGAGGTGTGGATCGATGAAGGGCAAGTGGATATGTTCGCGGTAATGAGCGAACTTGTCAGGCAAAAATATCCGCGATTGATTTATCCGGAGCACCCGCCAGAGAACGACTCAGACACCGAGTTTCCGTTCAATGGCATTTCAGCTACTACATACACCGGGTTCGCTTACACAGTCGGCTACGCCCGAGCGATGATGCAGGCGGCGTTGGCTACTCAAGCATCAGGAAAATAGGAAGCAGTAAATGGTTTCAGAAGCCCCGATGAATCTTCGACTCTCGCGTCACGCCGACGTTATGGCGCGACACGGCGAAGGTGAACGATGGGCGGAGATTTTGATCGAAGACGGTCGAAATCGATCCGTTTGGATTTCAGGACCTCCGGGAACACCGCCTGATCCACATATCCATCCCGATTTCAACGAATTTTGGGTAGCGTTGGATGGTCGAACCCAGTGGCAAATAGGGCAGTACGAGCCTGTGCTTTCGGAGTGGGGTGACATCATCATGGCTCCCGCCGGATTCGCCCACGATATACAGCCTAAAGAAGGTGTTCAGGCGATTCGGCTCGGTATCACTCACCCGAATTCGAACCACGACATCAAGGGCGTTGCTCCGTGTCGGCTGATTCCGGTCGAAGAGGGACAGGCGAATCCGAATCTGATTCATACCAAATTGAAGGATTTCATATCTCGAAACGGAACGACGTCCAACTGGGTCGAAGAGGCAGTTTCCGACAATCGAAACTACGCGACGTACTCCCACGAACTAGCTGCGACGTCGTCTGATCCAATGTTCCACACTGATGAAAATCGCTGGTGGGTAGTGCTTCAAGGCAAGATTGAATGGTCGATTGACGGCGAAGATTCTGTCGTAGCTGAAGCAGGCGATGTCGTGTTCGTCGAGCAAGGAAAGAACTACTCGATTTCGACCATCAGTAATGATCCATCGATTCGGATAACTATCGCAGCGCCAGTGGTCTGATAACTCAGCCAACCGTGCGTGTCCGAAGTCAGTAAACTCAGTGCGCAAATAGCAAAAACGTGTCAGAGGAATCTGTCCCGAACCCTTGACGTTCATCGAAATACTGACAGACACTGAAAACGCTACTAATTATCAGTTTCTGAAAATGCCGCCCGAAAAATCCAACGGTAGCCGGCCGCTCAATTTAAAGTAGCGGTTACTTTTCCATCAGTCGGTCGATGTCGGCCTGAAGTTGCTCTAAATACTGCTGATACGAGGTCTGTTGGTAGTTGAGCGCAGCATTCCCACCTTGTTCTGAGTACCAAGCGAAGTGACCCGTCTCAGACTGAAATATCGCATCGGTGGGATCGACCTCGATCATCATGAAGTAGTCGGCGACGTATTTGGCACCAGTCGTTCGCCAACTTGCGCCACCACTGACGTTCACGATTCGGCTTGAGTCGTCCAATTCGGCAGTTACACCCGCAACGATAGCGTTTACGGCGTCGTCTCTGTGAACAAATTCGATCTTCTGGTCGGGCAAAAATGGCCAAGCGGCTGGCGGTTCTTGGAATATCGGAATCGACACCCCCGATATTCGTAGTACACACGAATCCAAGTCTGAATCGATTACGATTTGCTCCGATTCTGCCTTTGTTTTTGCGTAATTGTCATCTGGCGCGTAAGTCTGTGATGTCGTGATTTCGGCATCACTCATCTGCGTTCCGTAGACGCTTACTGAAGAACTGAAAACGAGTCGTGCTTTTGGCGCGTTACTCTTGATAGCATCGACGATAATCTGCGTTCCGCCGACGTTAACTCGCTGAGTCAATTCGATCAACTCATTGGCGACAGGGGGGAGAATTGCAGCGAGGTGGACAACGGCATCAACACCTTCAACCGCTGCCTGAACGTCTTCGACAGAAGTGAGATCGCCCGGAAATGCAACGACGCCTTGCGGTAAGTCAGCAAAATTCGCAGTCGCCAGATCGAACGCCTTTACGGCGTGACCATCTAAGGCGAGTCGAGCGCAAACCTGCCGGCCCATACTACCGGCTCCGCCCGTTACTAGTACGGTCGGCATTATGTGAGCACAGTCCCCGGTGCATCAGCTTTATCTTCGATCTGATCTACTAACGAAGAGACGGCTGCTACGTTTGCTTCCGATCCGTCAGTGCTCAGCGCGATTCCGGCTTTCTTTACCTTGTTCGCCAGTGGTACACCGGCGAGCGACGTAAAGAAGAATTTTTCTCGTTGAGCCGAAAGTCTATCTGCCAATTCGTTCTGGCCAGCACCCGTAAGAAGGGCGATAGCCTCGTCGAGCATGTCCTGTGCTCTTGCCATATTTTGTAGTTTCTCTTTCGTTACTAATTAGAGTTGAATTGGTTTTTTAGTGATCGTGGGTCGTCGAGTGCGAGCGGGTCCCTTCTTCGCCTGGGTGCCACTGATTCTCCGGAGCGCCGTGACCGTTTGGCCCGTGGCTTGTGCCATCACCGTGATATGCCGCGTGGGAGTGTGTTCCCACTGTTGGTCCGTCGTGCGGCTTCACTGCTTCGATATCGACTTCAGGCAATCTGTCGTAGCCCTGACCATCGTGTCGATCGAATGGGAACGGCTGGAACTTTTCGAACATTCTGGCGAAACGTTTTCGCGTAGGACGTTCGTCAAATGGGAAGCGGAACTTCTCTCTGCCAACAGGTTCGACATGATGCAGTTCGTAGTCACGAGTACCTAATCCGTTTACGACCGCCGTATTGATCGTCGTCTGCTCTGAGAGTCCTTCAATCGCTGCTCCTGCCAGATCAAACTTACGTTCACCGGCTGCTTCGACGCCCATTTCTTCGCTTAGTGACCCGGGGATACCAGGAGATTCAGTTACAGCATCGACACATGCTTGATCGATTGCGACAGGATCGGTGCTGGCGAATACGCCGAGGTTTGGAACGATCGGCATATCTGAGAATCCGGCACAGTCGCATTTCGGCGAAACGTCGATCGCCAGAGTTACGAATCCCACTTTCGGTACGGTCTTGACAACGCCCAAAGCTGCGTCTGCTATTGCGATATCGGTGGCGTCGAACAGCATTTGGTTCGGCTCGAAAATACCACGGGGGTTCATTACGCCCAAACAGCCGAGACATGTCATGCACTTGTCTCGATCCCAAGCAATCGTGTTGTCTTCACGAATCTTGAAAAGACCGATTGGGCAAGCGTCTTCGATAAGCTCCCACTCGACATCTTTTTCTTTGTCGACCACGAAGCTTTCGTCGAACTTCACAGCGGCTCCAACGCCGTATTTTGGGTGACCACCCATATGTACGTTGAACTTACCTCGCTTCGACTGAGCGCCGATGCCTAGGTTTTTCAAGGCGCCGCCAATTACACCCATTCCGTGACCCTTGAAATGGGTCAGGGTGATCAATACATCGGCTGCAGCGATCGCCTGAGCTACGTATGCCTCTTTGAGCAAGTAACCCTCTGGAATATCCACTCGGTAGTCGCTTGTGCCGACAAAGCCGTCGGCGACGATGAATGGACATCCTAGTACTGCCGAAGAGTAGCCGTTTCGTTCAGCGGTCTGAAGAAGATCAAGCTCGGTTGCCCGTGTCGAGAACGGGCTGTAAGTGAGCGTCGTTGTGTCGCAAACGAACGGGCGCCCTCCGAGCTCTTTCACGCGATCTGCGATTGCTCTGGCGTACACCGGACGCAAATAAGCGCTCGAGTTCCACTCGCCGCAGTGAAGCTTGATCGCAACTACGTCTCCGGAGGAAACGAGCTTGTCGAGACCCGCAGCGTCGAATACTGTCGTCGTTTTTGCGATCAAACTTGTATCTGCTGAATCGCTTCGGGCGTCCATGAAGTAAACATCGGATGACATAGCTGACTCCTGCACACGGGGTAAGTCTTGATTAGTAAAAGACCTCATGCGGCGGAAATATAGCGCATAAAACGTCGTTTGCGCGCTATTTGGTTACGAACTATCTAAACCTTTCGAACTTACAGTTGTGCGTTACACTGGCGAGTCATCTGGAGTCGTACTTAGTCATTCGCAATTACTGCGCTGTCAATTCAGGAGAAACACATGGAATACGAGGTTGAGAAGCTCGCAACTGAGAACGCAGTGGTAGGTGAGGGGCCCGTCTGGGACGCTCAATCTCAGACTCTTTACTGGATAGATATCCAGGGCGGAAAGATCTGGAACTACGATCCAGCGAATGGTGAAAACAAGCTACTCCACACCGGTTATAACGTTGCTGGCGCCACCCGTAATAAGCAAGGTGGGCTCGCAGTGGGCACTTGGGAAGGTGTTCAGCTTTGGAATTCTGACGATGACTACACATGGCTTTTTAAGGGCGATGTCGAAGGTCGACCGATTAAGCTGAACGATGTCACTGTAGGACCCGATGGAAGCATGTACGGAGGCAGCGGTCACCTCGACTCGTGCACGCTGTTCCGGTTCAATACAGATGGCTCGGCGGAGATCATCGATGACGGTCTCGATCTTTGTAATGGCATGGGTTTTTCTCCTGATCTCAAGACGTTCTATTCGACCGATTCGCCGAAGCACGAGATCTACAAGTGGGATCACAACCCAACCACAGGATCGATCACCAACAAACATGTATTCACCACTACCCCAAGCGACTGGGGTATTCCCGACGGCATGACAGTCGATGCTGAAGGATTCGTGTGGTCCGCGATTTGGTACGGTGGAATGGTCGTTCGGTTCGATCCCGACGGCAAAGAGGAACGGCGAGTCGAACTGCCCGCTGCCCAGACTTCCTCGGCAATGTTCGGTGGCAAAGATCTGAACGAGCTTTATGTGACAACCGCTGCGTTCGGGACGGGCGATCCTACACCGACTGGTTGGGAACCGGCCGGATTCGACATGTCGACTTATCGCGGTGGTGATTTGTATCGGGTGAAGCTAGATATTCAAGGTAAGCCTGAGTTTATTACCGACTACTCAGTACCGAGTTAGTTTTCTCGATGCTTGGGGCGACACAGGCGAGTCGAACGACAGGTTTATGACGTATTAGTAGCAATGCTGCCTTGCTGGGCTCGATTTTGTTCGGTTTAGTTGCTGGGTTTGTCGAAGTAATTGACGACTGGCTACGTCGACTCAGGATTTATCTCCAAGATTGGTAACGGCTCGGATTGAACCTGCTGTTCGCTCTAAAACTGTTCGGAATCGTGCTGGTGACGGCGCTCATTTCGATCGGACTGGTTTCGGCGTGTGGTGGGGCGAGTGATTCCGAGTTGGACGATGATCTTACTGGCATTGAAGACGAACTCCAATCAGCGGGTCAGTCGAGTGCCGAGGTGTTACCTCCCACGGCGACTGCGACGCCGCCAAGTAACGAATTCGCCATTGTGGGGCAACCCGAGCGATTCCTATTGGAAGATCGATCTCTAGTAGGTATCGGAGACTGGGTTAATTCTGGACCTCTTGATCTAGATCAACTGGCTGACGAGAACAAGGTCGTACTACTGGATTTTTGGACGTATACGTGCGTGAACTGTGTGCGAACGTTCCCGTATCTCAACGCCTGGCACGAGGCTTATGCGGATAATGGGCTCGTAATAATTGGTATTCACTCGCCAGAGTTTGAGTTCGAGAAATCACTGGCAAATGTTCAAGTTGCCGCCGACCGATATGGCATTGAGTATCCAATTGCACTCGACAGCGACAAAGAGACGTGGGATAAGTATGGGAACCACTTTTGGCCGTCAAAATACTTGATCTCAAACACGGGTGAAGTAGTACTCAGGCACTTTGGTGAAGGTGGGTACGACGAATTTGATTTGGCCATACGATCAGCTCTCGAACAGGCTGGAAACGAAGTGACAGCCATAGCGAGAGTCGAAGTGGCTTCCCCCGATCGATCAAATTCTGCTCACACTGTCACCAGAGAGCTCTATGGTGGGTATTCAAACAACTACCTGCCGGATGGTCTCTATGTTGGTCAGGACGCCTATTACGCTGTTCCTGATACTGTGGTCGACTACGCTGATGACGGTACTCGCCGTCATGGGCAGTTCTTCCTCAACGGCAGCTGGACGAATCGAGAGTCATCACTCGTAGCGGGGCCGACATCAATTGATTCGCCATCTCATGTTGCCTTCGATTTCTTTGCAACTTCTGTGAATGCAGTGCTGGGAGCGCCCGGCGAGTCACAGCAAGTTATTGTCGAGATAGACCGCGCTCCTGTGTCAATCAATGAAGCCGGGCCCGATATAAGCTGGGATTCGAACGGGAACAGTGTCGTGTTAGTGAGTGATGCCCGGCTTTACCAGATCATTGAATTACCAGAATTCGGTAAACACGAACTCAAGTTAAAAACAAACTCCGAAGGTCTGGCTTTTTACACCGTGACCTTCGGGGTCAATGAGTTCGGTCCTTAGAAAGAACTTGCTACATGCAAGTTAGATCGACATATCTGCAGGAACAGCCTTGATCGTCTCAGACTCAGTCTGGAACGTGCTCGTGATGTCCGGGTTCTCCATTACACCCTTTTCCTCGTGCAAGAAGCATCGTGTCATCTGATGTTCGTTGATGAGGTACTGCTCAGGAACCGTAGTTCGGCAGTTATCCATTACAGCAGAGCAGCGATCCGCAAATCGGCAACCAGCAATCTCGGTGTCAGAGGTGTCCCAGTTTTGCTGAGGTGGCTCTGAACCCCATCGGTTCTTCGGGTCTGGCTGAGGAATCGATTCGATCAACAGCTGTGTGTAAGGGTGCTGCGGGTTCGGTATTACCTCGTCTACAGTTCCTGCTTCAACAACTGCACCTCTGTACATAATCATCAGGTTGTCACTGATCTGGTAAGCGGTCGTTAAGTCGTGTGTGACGTAAACAACCGAAATACCTAGATCGCGATTAAGTCGTCGAATCGAGTCGAGAATTGTTGCTCGAAGCGATGCGTCGACCATCGAAACAGGCTCGTCTGCAAGGATTACACGTGGCTTCAGCAGAAGTGCACGAGCGACCATGATTCGCTGACGCTGCCCACCACTTAATTGGTGAGGGAAACGTCCGAGGGTCTCTCCGGGGAGAAGACCTACCATCTCGAGCGCGTCTTCGATCATTCGCTTCTTCTCTCTGTCAGAAGAGGCAAGCTTGAAGTTTTTGATCGGTGCGTCGAGAACATGGTCGACTTTGTAGAACGGGTTGTAAGACTCGAACGGATCTTGAAAGATTGGTTGAATCTCGCGACGGAAGTTTCGTCGTTCACGGTTCGTTAGTTTCGTGAAGTCTTTGCCACGATAAAGCATCCGTCCGTCGGTTGGCACGTGACTTCCAAGTAACAATCGAGAAAGCGTGGTTTTTCCACTACCACTTTCACCGGCAACAGTTGTGATAGACGCTTCATCTTCATCGATGGAAAGCGACACATCATCAACAGCCACAGTTATTTGACCGTTTCCAAACATGCCTTCGTTTCCGAAGGTTTTCGTTACGTGGTCGAGTTCGAGGAATGTGCTCATGATTTCGCCTCATCTCCGTATAGGTGGCAAGCCGTTTCTCTTCTGCCACCAAGATCTTGCGTCTGAGGAGTTACTTCGTTGCACTTCTCGAAACGTGAAGGACAGCGATCTGCGAAAGCACAGCCAACGGGCAAGTCGATCAACTGCGGTGGAAGTCCGGGAATCCCTAAGAATTCTCTCTTCTCTTGCAAAGACGGCAGACTACGAATTAGTAGCTTGGTGTAAGGGTGTTTGGGGTCACTAAACACTTCTTCAACTGGGCCAACCTCAACAAGCTTGCCTGCGTACATAACACCGATAGTGTCGGCGAACTGGGCAACGAGACCCATATCGTGACCCACTAGCATGATCGATGCATCCAAGCCTTCTTGCAGCCGACCAAGCGTCTGCATGATCTGGCGCTGTACAACAACGTCGAGGGCAGAAGTTGGCTCGTCGGCAACAATCAGCCTAGGGCGCAACGAAATACCTATTGCCATCGCCACACGCTGCTTCATTCCCCCAGATAGTTCGTGGGGGAATAAACGGGCAACGCCAGGGCGAAGTCCGACTCTTGTTAGAAGATCTCGAACCGTTTCGTCGAGCTCGTCTTTCGTTGGCGATTCATCGTCATCTCCAAGGTGATCGAGAATTCCATCAATAATCTGCCGTTCGATCCGCATCACAGGGTTAAGCGAGTTCATAGCACCCTGAGGAACTAGGGCAAGCTCCGACAGTCGCGTCTTACGCATTTCCTCATCAGATAGCGTCGTCAGGTCACGCCCGTTCAGAGTCGCACTGCCTTTGGCAATATGACCTGGCGGTCGAGTCAGTCGCATCAGGCCCATAGCAAGAGTTGTCTTGCCTGAACCTGATTCGCCAACCAGTGCGAACCTTTCACCCTGCTTCAACGTGAATGTGACATCGTCACACGCTTTCACAGTTCCGGAATCTGTCTCGTAATATACTGAGAATCCATCGACTACAAGGGCATCGACGTCGGAAATCCGAGCGCCAGTCCTGTACGTCTGTATTGCTTGTTCGGTGCTCAAACGCGTTTCCTCAATCGTGGGTTGGACCATTCATCCAATCCTGATGAAATCAAGAACAGGCTCACGAATACGATCACGATTGCAGCCAGCGGCGGAAGCCACCACCACCACATACCGAGTGTGATTGATGAGAACTGAATGTTCCAGTAAATCGTCATACCAAGAGTTGGCTCACTGAAGTTCCCTAGTCCGATGGCCTCTAAGCCGATCGAAGCAAGAATCGCTCCAGCAACAGAACCAACCAAACTCGCAGTGATATACGGGATCAGGTTTGGCATCATCTCTTTGAAAATAATGCCCATACCGCTCGTGCCAGAAAGGCGAGACAACTCTACGTAAGTTTGCTCACGCATGACCAACACTTGCGCTCTGATCGTACGAGCAGGGAATACCCAACTCGTAAGGCCAATGGCAATGCCGATCTCATCGATAGAGAGCTCCCTTCCGATGTTGATCCTTACTAGGATCAAAATGAGCAGAGCTGGCATCGCTAGACCCACGTCAACTACAGAACGAATCGTAGCGTCGACAAATCCTCGGTAGTAAGCAGCTAAGAACGCGGCAACCGAGCCTAATCCGATAGCCACAGCACCAGCAATTAGCCCGACGCGGAGCGTGAGAGGCGTACCAAGAATGGCAACTGCCAATAAATCACGTCCCTGAGTATCTGTACCGAACGGGAAGGCCGCAGTTGTGCCATCACGGAGTTCGTGAGAGGCCGTCGGTGCTAGTCGAGTAGGCGCAGAAAGCGGTCGGAATTGTTCGGTGTCCCAAACAAGATGACCAACACCGACCAAGAAAAGCATGCCGAAGAGCATGCTAAGACCAACAATGAGTGAAGGGTTACGCAGGGCGTACTTCTTCATAGGCGTAAGTCGTTCGTCGTTGAACTGACTCCACCCACCGCTTTCATCCCGAACTAGTTCATCCGGTGTTGTAACTGATTCAGTCATTAAGACTTCCTCACCTTGATCCGAGGATCAAGTAACGGGTAAAAAACATCGAGCAGGAATGTGGCCCCTGCGATACCAAGAATAATTATGATGACGATTCCGCGAATAACGAAGAAGTCAGACAATCGAATCGCCTGGAACAAAATGTCGCCAATACCTGGGTACGAGAAAACTCGTTCCACCAACACTTGGCCTGTAACGATGGTTCCAAGCACAAGTGCCAGACCTGTTACCTGAGGTAGCAGCGCATTTCGAACTGCGTATCGCATGAATATTCGCGAACCTTTCAAGCCTTTGGCATCGGCCTGAATCATGTAGTCCTCTCCCTGAGTGTTGATCATCATGCCTCGCATGCCGATGGCCCAAAAGCCAATCGCTGAGAAGATGATGGCGAACGCAGGCAAGATTGCGTGCCTGAGTACGTCGATGACGAACTCGAAAGTTAGGGTCGGTACCGTCGCCGGTGAATAACCACCAAACAAAGGTAACCAGCCTAATTGGAACGCGATCACGAAAATCAGAATCATTGCAAGAAGATACTGAGGAATAGCTGAAAGGGTTAGCAGCGGCATAAATACGTACTGCAACCAACCCGGTTTTCTAGGCCAGCCGAGCACCGCTCCCGCGAGCGTCCCTAACACGAAGGCCAAAACCGTTACCGTTCCCATTAGCCCCAAGGTCCACATCAGGGACTCAAATACGATATCGTTGACGGTTCGTGGGAAGAACGCGATCGAGACTCCGAGATCGAGCTTCGCAAGGTCCTTAAGGAAGTTGATGTACTGAGTCCATAGCGGTTGGTCGAGACCAAACCGTTTTTGATAGCTCTTCGCCATCGCATCGAGACCCGTTTGCATCGCTCCACCACGTTGGGCTTCAAGCAATAACTTTTCTTTAACGGGATCCTGGCCTGAAAGACGAGGGATGATGAAAATCACCGTACTCGCCAACCAGACTACAAATAGGAAGAACAGGAAACGCTTCACCACGAAATGGCCGAGAACACCCGAAATAATTCGGATGATCGACGTACCAGTCGACAGGGAAGAATTATCTACGGCCTGTGTTTGTTCTGTCACGGGCTCAAACTCGATTCAGTAGTATCTAAAGTAGTAGATGAATCTCACGCAATTTAGTGATTACCTAAATATCGGAATTCGTAGCGTCCAACGATAACAAGTGTTTACGTTCATGGCTATCTTCGTTTTCTTATTTTTCGAACATTCACCATCAATTGCGTTTCTGAGTTTCAAATGGTTGGTTATTCGCCGATAGATAAAAGAACTGCCGATTAAGCATGAAAATATTGTTTCCGTATGTTGACTGACATGTCAGATTCAGATATAAATTCTTGCCACAGATCAACGTCGTCGCTTGACGGCATGTCTGATTTCGCGTCTGACATTTATTCGGAGGTCAACTTGACATTTACTGAGAGGTGGAGAATTCTCTTCCTCGCCATGCTTTCAATTGCGCTAATTGCGGCAATTGCTTGTGGTGGCGGAGACGATGAAGGCTCTGAGCCTGCAGCTACAACTGCACCTGCTGCACCTGCAGCTACAACTGCACCAGCACCAGACCCAACGGAGGCTCCGGCCGACGATACGCCAGGTACTGTTGCTATTGCAGACATCGCTCGTGACGACACGTTCATTGGTTACCTAGGTGGTGCCGAAGGTCGTTTCGTAGATCACGAGCTATGGAACCCATACGCTATTGGTGCAAACCACCAATCTGGTCCAAACATCATTTTCGAGCCGCTTGCATTCTTTAGTGCATTCGACGACAAGACGATCCCTTGGCTCGCTGAGAGCTGGGACTGGAACAGCGACTTTACTGAGTTGACGATGAACCTACGAACCGGTGTTAACTGGTCCGACGGTGAAGAGTTCAACGCAGACGACGTTGTTTACACGTTGAACACTCTTAAGGACCTTAAAGAAGAAGTCCGATGGGGTAACGACATTGACAATGCAATGAACCGTGCAGAGAAGGTTGATAGCCACACCGTAAAGGTGATCTTGGACCGACCAGACCCACGATTCATGTTCCTTCTTACATACAAGTTCGACATTGGTGTGTACATGGTGCCAGAGCACCACTACAGCAGCCAGGACTGGACTACGTTCAAGGACTATGACCCAGCGCAAGGCTTCCCATTGACCACAGGTCCTTGGCAAGTTGTCTCAGGTACCCCTGAGCAGAAAATCATCGACCGCCGCGATTCGTGGTGGGGTGAAGGCGTTGCTGACCTCGGTCAGTTCAACAAGCTGCCTGGACCAAAACGTGTTATCTATCTGCCAACACCTGACCAGACGGTTCGGTCGCAGGCTTTGATTTCTGACACTGTTGACTACTCAGCAATGACCACACCTGCGGTTATTGTCGAGACAATGGGCAAGAACTCTGATCTTGTCACTCACACTGGAACAGACTCTCCTTACGGATATGTTGACTGGTGGCCGGTATCGATTGGTTTCAACGACTCCGGTAAGTTTGGTCCTTACGACAACAAAGACGTTCGATGGGCATTCAGTTACCTACTTGATAGGCAAGAACTGAGTGACGTGGCCTACGACGGTGCAGCAGCATTCAATCCGCTGACTATGCCTGGCTACCCGCCATTGAAGAAATACTTTGACTCAGTAGCGGACCTACTCGCAGTAATGGACACCACAGAGCACAACCCAGCTAAGGCTGCTGAGTTGCTCGAAGGTGCTGGTTACTCGAAGGATGGCGAAGGCAACTGGGTTGACGCTCAGGGCAACGGCATCAACTGTGAAATCATCGGCTTCAGCCCGTGGGTGGACCTTGGTCCTATCACAGCTGAGCAGCTTCGACGAGAGGGCATCAACGCCACTTACTCGCAGCCGCCAGATGCTTCTTCACGAATGGCTGAAGGTAACTTCGAATGTCTGATGTTCGGACACGGCGGATCGGTCCGTGACCCTTACTTCACGATGAAGCTTTACCAGTCAGCATCAGTAAACATTCCAGGTGGTCACCAGGTTAACTTCTACCACTGGGAGAATGAACGTTTCGACGAACTTACTGACGAAGTCGCTAAGACTCACCCTGATGACCTCGACAAGATGCAGGAACTATGGCACGAAGCCATGGAAATCTGGATCACTGAACTCCCTGACGTTCCTGTCCTTGAGTTCTACCACCGAATAATCATGAGTGAGAAGCGATGGACTAACTGGCCACTCGGTGGTCAGACCTCTGGTTACGTGAACGAGGCCTCTTGGCACCTCACGTGGTCATTGGTACTGCATGGCCTAACAGCCAAGTAGTAGTACTACTCATTTAGTTATTACTACTTGAGATAACAGACGCGATTAAGTGCCCCCGTCAATTTTGACGGGGGCACTTTTTTTTATGCAAGAAAGCCGTTACGATTCGATTATCGCTTGCGGCATGCTTTCGATTCCGATCAGAAAGTTCAAAATGACTAACTCTCCTCGAATTTCGCTGATTAGCTTTCAAAATTACGCGGCGCTTGTACCAGTACTTTTTGTATTCGCATTAATTCTCATGATCGCCGGATGTGGCTCTTCAAGTTCTGCCCCCGAGATTTCGAAAGATGGTGTCGTGATTGGTGTGCCGGATGAAGAAGGTGTTCGCCTGATTACGAATCCGGCGTCGGTGTATGTGATTGACGATCTGGAGACTGTAGGTTTTAAGAAAAACAAACAGTTTGATGTAGATACCGTTCCGGGCGCTATCGATATTTGGTATGGCTTTTTTCAACAGCAAGATATCGAAGTTAGATTCTACGAGTCACATGCAATAGCACTCGATAAGGGTGTAGAGCTCGCTGAAACTGTCATAGCTCGTACGGCAGGACAGCGGGACCCACTTATTCCTGTGGTGAACTTGTATCCCGCCTACGCAGTCGTTGGTAACACCGTCATGCTGTGTGAGCGGCAATTAGCGACCTGTGAAGCATTGATAACAGTACTCCAGTAGTCACCAATGGATTTGAATTGATCGGACCTTTAGCCGCAGAGACTATTTGCCCAAGCAAAGGCTAGCGGGTTAGATTCTCGCCTCCCGCTCCAACTGAAATTGGATTAAGGCGTTCTCACGGAAATAATGGTGTCGCTACGCTTGCTATAACAAAGAAGATTAGTAGCACTAATAACCAATTCCCACTGCCAAGAGTAAAACTTCGTATCGACTCAATGACTGCGTCGAATCTCGACCTTCACACAGTATTATCACGTTACCAACAGCTGCGTAATCGCCGTATAAGGGAGTCAGACCGTCCCGGGCAAAACCATCCGTCGATTCTTTGTGCCCTCGTTCCACCGTACGTCAACAGAGCGCAGTAGGGCGTCTACTATGGTTACTTCTCCGCATACTCAATGCCCTTCTCAACTGAACTCACCTGGTCAGAATAAATTCGTAGTTCATACTGGATTGGTTCGCTATCAGAAGGACGTTTTAACAAATAACGGGCCGAGCAAGTAAAATCCGACCCGTTTTTATTTAGTGGACAGATACGTTTCCACCGGTTGGAAACGCTGCTTTATATCGTCGTCTTTGAGGCGCTCCGAATTCGATTACCTCAGTGACGGCTCGATGAATCGACATTTCAAATACTGGGAGCTTTATTTCTACAATTTTCATTTGTGCTCTGATTATCTGAACTGAATCTCTTGGACTGCTGCATTTTGGAAAATCAGATAAAAAAAGCCCGGAAACACGTGGTAACCAGGCTGTTTTTGTGTGTGTGTGTGTGTGTGGGCTACACCGGATCAGTAAGCGTCATAAGATTTTCACAGTTTGTGAATGCTTGTTGGGATTCATCTCCCTCACAGAAAAGAATCATGTTGCCTCGAATCACGTATTCAAGATAACGAGCCGAGTATGAACAGCCTGAATGCGGGGTTCCACTTGCTCTGCTGCATTTTTTGCGGTCTTTTTCGCCTTCTTCCCAAAGAACCTCATCTCCTATTACCACTGCATCATCGCCAGTTATAGAATCTGCAAAAAGTATTCCCTGCTGAACGGCATCTTCATGAGTTGCGTAGAAGCGGGCTTCGTAGTCGAGCTTGTTGTAGATGACCTTCCAAGCTTCAAGAGCTCCGGGAAGCTCTTCTACATCGTAATCCTTAAATCCCTTTACGCCGGGGGCATCCTTTAGATCATCGATTACATATATACGGTCATTATCGATAATACGAACAACGCCTACTTCGTCGCCGTTCGATGCAACGTCGGAACCGCAAGCGACTGCAGCCATCGCTACAAAAATGGCTAAAGCAACAACGATTGGGACATTTCTTATCGTCAAATGATTCAATGGCATGATTTATTGCACTACCAGCATAAGCTCGGAACATGCGAGATGAGACTCTGCGGTGTCCTTGCCCTGGCACATAAGAATCATGTTTCCGACAACAATGTAGTCAAAGTATTTTGGATTGTCGCATTTGCCTGAGTGGTGTCCACCATTACCAGCGCACTGTCGCCGGTCTTTGAGGCCCTCGTCCCAGCGCTGTATGTCCTTAAGAATCGAAGCTTCAGCACCGGTGGCTTCGTCTGCGTAGTCGACTCCTTGCGCCATCGCTGTAGCGTGGTCAGGGTAAAAACGAGCTTCGTATTCTTTGCGCTTGTATGGGTCTGTTCCGTAGAAACCGTAAACGGCTGCTACTGCTGCATCGAGACCTTCGACATCGTAATCGTCATCAGTTTTAAAGAACGGTGTTTCTTTAATATCGTCCGGTGTGTAGATACGGTCTGTGGCGTCGATCTTGGCGATTATTTCATCTGATTCCGATCCGACACCATCTCCACTATCGCTCCCGCAAGCTAGTGCTGCAATCGATAATGCTGCGACTGCTAAAAGCAGCATAAGCAGCCGTGCCCTGCTGCTGTTTGCCTCATTCATAAAATAGCTCCCTATCGTTATTCGAATCCCACCTGTTGCAATTGATGAAAATAAGTTCGCTGGCGGATGCTCCAAATATACCTGTTAACAACTCCATAGTCATTCACTCACCTAACTAAAATAGTGAGCGACTACTATCTTCGACTCTCTAAAAAGATAATTATGCGCCTTGATCTCGAAGTAAATTGACGAAAGGCGCACATTGCTCTAGAGAATGTTCCGAAGTTCGTCCTTCGCAAAGAATTACGATATTACCAAGAATTATATAATCGTAGTAACGAGGGTTTTGACTCCCCCTTGATCCGCCTCCGACTATTATTCTACGATCACGTACGCCCTCATCCCACATCGCATCTTCGGAGTTAAGGGACGCATCTTCGCCAGATGCGTCCTCGGCAAAAGGGGTGCCTTTCTCAACTGCTATTTGATGGCTTGGGTAAATACGAATTTCGTAATTGAGCGATCCGAGACCAGGCGGAGTCCAGAAGCCAACGTAAGCTTCCTCAGCACCGTCGAGTCCTTCAATGTCGTAAGTTTTGCCAAGTTTCCATCCGACGTTTTTAATATCGTCGACAGTGAGCAGGCGCTCAAAATCTGTCACTTTTACGAGATCTGCCTCGTCAGAATTATCCGATGTATCTGCACCGCAGCCGACTAACGTGATCAGCAGGCTGAGTATCGTTATAAGAAATATCAGCGTTAATCTGTTGCAATTCGTTTTATTCACTTGGCACCAGCGCGTTCGCCATCAAACTGCATCGTTCAAGTGAAGTTTCAGGCTCAGAACCTTGGCAAAGCATTATGATGTTTCCAAAAATTGCGTAGGCAGCGAATTTCGGTCCGATACCACTTCGAGCTCCTCCGCCGACACCACCGCCAATGATGGTTCGGCGATCTTTAATGCCTTCCTTGAAAATAGCGTCATCTTCGCTGAGAATTGCATTTTTACCAGTGCCTTCAAGTGCCATAGGAGTTCCTCGTTCAATTGCTGCCTCATGAGAATCGTAGACCCGAATCTCATAGTCGTATGGTTCTCCTCCACCGATCCTCATAAAGCCATAGCTAGCTTCTGAGGCACCAGGTAGTTCGGCTGTCGAGTAGTTGTTTAGTTCTTTGTATGGCGTCGCCAGAACATCATCCAGAGTAAAAATCCTGCCTGGATCACTGATCTTTGGGAATATTTCGTCTTCATTGGCGCCTGATCCGCAACCGGCGATAACAATGGTCGAAATGGTCAGTAGTGCGATAAATAACCCTAGGTAGTGCACCGAGAGCGTTTCCGTGGTTTTAGATATCAAGTAGTAGGACCTCAGTGATTATGGGCGACCAGCGGATGATACTGGTTTAGATCGAACGGTCAATTTGCAGTCGAAGCCATTACCGAGATATCCGGTTACGGGAAAGATAGACAAAATAAGGAATCTCGATAAGTTAAACCGGAGACACGGGAATCCTTTGGCTCGCCTCGTTGAAACGCTTGATAGTCGTTCCAAAGACACCCTGATTCTCATTCTTTTGCTTTCGAATTCTTAAAACAACGCAGTCAAGAACCTGTCAATCTTGATCTCAATTAATTGTAAACCCTCTTAGGGTAATTTCTGATCGATCGACTGGTAAACCTTGGTGAAAAGCTAGTAGTGACCACCGTCCTACCGCGCTGAATCGACTGGCTCTGGTTGGACACGAGACTGGATGTCCGTCAGTAAATGTAGGCGAGCTTCGACTGGAATCGCTTAGTCGACTGGCTGGTCGAGCTTGCGCACCGAATAGATATGAATTTAGCCTTTCGACGTTAGGACTATTTTCGGATCGATTATTCCTTTCACATTGAACAATTTATAGTCGTTACAGTCGGGTATTTCTGTTGCTAGCTTTATTAGTGACACAAGAAACCAAATATTTAGTCGATAAGAATTGAACTCTTGAGACTCCATGGCGTTAGTATTTACGAAATCGACCTATATTTTGAGTTGATGCGGTCTAACAGTTCGATAACTAACGAGTGGAGTTGAACATTGAACGTGCTGATAACCTCGGCTGCTTCTGCAACGGCGCAAATCATTATTGGTGCACTAGGCGGTATGCATACACTGCGCCTAACCGATCTTCCTGGTAAAACCAGCGGTGACATCATCAAAAACGAGCTTGGGCATGAGTCGGAAACCGACGAACTTGTAACCGGTATCGATGCGATTGTTAACATCGGATATCAAGGTCAGTCTGGGTCGAATACCCACCTAATGGACTACCATACTCGTCGAATGTACAACCTACTTCAGGCTGCTTCTGATGCGGGCGTGAAGCGCTACATTAACATCAGCACATTGAAGTTATTTCAGGATCACGAGGAAAATCTCGTAGTGACTGAAAAATGGCGCAGCGATCCACCGGCAGAAGACATCGAATTGTTAGTCGCACATATGGCCGAATACGTCTGCAAAGAGTTCGCCCGCGACAGGCTAATCCAAGTGGTAAACCTTCGACTCGGCTGGCCTTTCATTGGTGATTCGTTGGCTGGATCAGACGATACGGCGGCTATATCTCACGGCATGATAGGTGAATCGATCACGGCAGTTCTTACGACCGAAGACCTGATTCAGTGGCAGGACATTCACGTTCAGTCACCGGTGGATCATCAGCGATTTATTACGAAGACAGCTGCGAGATTACTGCCTGAACTAGCAGGAAGGCTATCATCATGAAGATTCTGATTCTTGGTGGAAACGGAATGTTGGGGCCTTGGGCTGTGAAAGCCATGCAGGATCGCCACGACATTCTGCTGACGGATATCAACGATCCGTACCCTGAGTACACTGGTAAATTTCAGAAGCTATCGGTCGATGATGTTGATGGAGTCGTGAAGGCTGCCAAAGGTATGGACATGATCGTGAACCTCTCGGTTTTACGACCACATCGTCAGATTGCATTCGACGTGAATACGATGGGTAACTACGCCATGATGGTAGCTGCACGTGAGCACCGAATTAAACGAGTCATCACGACAGGTCCCCACTTTCAAATGGTTGGGCAGCAGTACGAAGAGTGGGATTTCGATCTCAACCCCGACATGCCCCCAGCACCTGGTACTCGGCTCTACGCACACACGAAGGCGTTAGGGCAGGAGATCTGCCGAGTGTTCAGCGAGCGACACGGTATTCAGGTCATCACATTGCTGTACTACAACATGAAGCATTCTTGGAACTTGGGTGGCCCAGAGGCTCCTGTGGTATATCACGAAGACATGGTTCCGTTCTCGACTGCTTGGCAGGATTGTGGGACTGCGGTTCGGGCAGCAGTTGAAGTGTCTGAAGAACGACTTGCCTCTAAAAACGAGGCATTCTTCATCTTCCCTGATCTGCCTCATCGCAAGCACGACAACGAGAAGACACGCCGAGTGCTTGGATGGAGGCCTAGGTATCAAGTGGAACGTCTATGGAACAAGGATTCTCGAAACCCTGAAAGTCATCTGACCGAAGCATTCTAGAAAGCTCCTACGTCAGATCATTTTCTGGTGGTCAGGGTCGCATGTTGGCCGAGTCGCCGAACCGATTACGGTTTAATCGTGATTCCTCCACTTCGTCGGGAAGAGGAAATTGCAACCTTCACTCTAGAAAACAAAAAGCCCGGAAGAATATTGGTTCTTCCAGGCTTTTTATTATGTACGTCGTTATGAGGAGCTAGAGGTCTTTCACTTCCGCAGTGATCTTCTCTACTGAATCCTTGGCGTCACCGAACAGCATCTGAGTCTTGTCGAGGAAGAACAGTTCGTTCTGTACCCCGGCGAATCCAGATGACATTCCACGCTTCATCATGATGACCGACTGAGCGGCATCGACGTTCAGAATGGGCATTCCGTAGATCGGACTCGACTTGTCGGTTCGTGCCGACGGGTTCGTCACGTCGTTCGCACCGATCACGACAGCAACATCGGTTCGTTGGAACTCACCGTTGATTTCGTCCAGATCCTTCAGTTCGTCGTAAGGCACGTTAGCTTCAGCGAGCAGCACGTTCATGTGCCCTGGCATACGGCCTGCAACAGGGTGAATGGCGTAGCGAACACTAATGCCTTTCTCCTTGAGCAAGTCGGCAAGTTCTCGAACCTGGTGTTGAGCCTGAGCAACTGCTAGACCGTAACCAGGAACGAAGATCACCGACTGTGCGTACGCCAGCATCATCGCCGCGTCTTCCGGCTGAATTGATGTGACTGGACGTTCGTCTTCGCCGCCCGCGCTAGCTGCACCATCTTCGACACCGAAGCCACCCAGCATCACGTTCGCTAGTGATCGGTTCATCGCTTTGGTCATGATCCTCGTGAGAATCAGGCCCGATGCACCAACCAGCGAACCAGCGATGATTAAGACCGTGTTCCCAAGTACGAAACCTGTCGCTGCTCCAGCGATGCCCGAATACGAGTTCAACAGAGCGATGACGACTGGCATGTCGGCTCCCCCAATTGGAATCACTACAAGGATTCCTAGGGCAAGAGCGATTGCACCAGCGATCATGAAGGCGGTGAGCGAAGGATCAATCACCAACCAAACGGTCGATGCGATCATTCCGATCAATAACGCAACGTTGATTACATTTCGAATCGGCAGGAGAATCGGTCGAGTCGGAACAATGCCTTGAAGCTTGCCGAAAGCGATGAAGCTACCGGTAAGGGTTACACCACCAACGATTACCGAGGCCATGATCGTAATCGAAACGTCCTCAGCAATGTGGGATCCATCATCGATCAATCGAATAAGCTCCGCAGCAGCAATGGCAGCTGAGGCGGCTCCGCCGAAACCGTTGAATATTGCCACCAGTTGCGGCATCGATGTCATTGCGACCTTACGGGCTGAGAACGCTCCGATCGCCGAACCGACGATGGCACCACCAATAATGAACTCCCAAGAGGCAATATCGTTACCAACTACGGTAGCGACAACTGCAACCAACATCGCTAGAGCCGACATTCGGTTACCGTTTCGAGCTGTCGCAGGCGAACCGAGCTGTTTGAGTCCGACAATGAACAGAATGGCAGCGACGATGTACGCAGCGTTTGTAATGTTCAAGTGGAAAAGTGCTTCGGTGTTCATCGTTTGTCACCGGACTTCCGGAACATTTTTAGCATTCTGTCGGTAACCATGAATCCACCAACAACGTTGACCATGGCGAGTCCGACCGCGATGGCTCCCAGAATCTGACCTGCGATTCCGTCGGCCTGTCCTGCAACCAATAACGCACCGACAATCACGATTCCAGATATGGCGTTCGATCCCGACATGAGCGGAGTGTGCAGCGTAGGCGGCACTTTGGTGATTACTTCGTAACCAATGAAAATCGCCAGTACGAATACTGTTAGAGCGATGATTAGCGCTTCAGCGTCAAACATTTATTCACCTAATCCGTGTCGTGCTTCGCCTTCGTGGGCGACACACATGGTGTCGATCACTTCATCTTCGAAATCGATGGTAAGAGTTCCCTCTTTTCGATCGATGATGAGATCTAATAGCGCCATTACGTTCCGAGAGTAGAGCTGGCTTGCGTGGAACGGCATTGAGCTTGGAACGTTGATAGGTCCGTTGATCATTACACCATTCTTGTTGATGATTTCACCAGCGACCGTGCCTGCAACGTTTCCGCCCGATTCAGCAGCAAGGTCGATAACAACACTACCCGGCTTCATTACGTCGACCATGTCTTCAGTCATTAGTAGTGGGGCAGGGCGTCCAGGAATTGCAGCAGTCGTGATTACGGCGTCGGCATCTGCGATGTGCCCTTTTAGGAACTCTCGCTGGGCTGCCTGTTCTTCTTCAGTCTGAGCTCGTGCGTATCCACCAGCACCTTCAGCGTCTTCCGCTGTTGGTGGCTGAATGAACTTAGCGCCAAGACTTTCGACCTGCTCGCCCGCAGCGGCTCGAACGTCGAATGCTTCGACGATCGCACCTAGTCGGCGAGCAGTGGCTATTGCTTGAAGGCCGGCAACACCGGCTCCGAGCACTAGAATTTTAGCTGGCGGGATAGTCCCAGCAGCGGTCATCATCATTGGAAGATATTTCCCGAGAGAGTTAGCGGCGAGAAGTGCAGCCTTGTACCCTGCGATAGACGCCTGAGACGACAGAACGTCCATTCGCTGCGCTCGGGCGATTCGTGGAACTAACTCCATTGCAAGAGCGGTTGCTCCGGCTGAAGCGAGAGAAGCGACGTCCGTTGCATTCGCTCGTGCATTCAACGTGCTTACAACGATGCTTCCATTTTTCAAGGAACCGACTTCTTCGGCAGTTGGAGGTTGGATATGGACGAATATATCGACCGATCCAGCTATCTCGGTTGCAGAGGCAGTCTTTGCACCAGCTTCAGCATACGCGGCGTCAGGGAAGCCAGCGGCCGTCCCTGCGTCTTCTTCAATAAATAACTGGTGGCCAGCTTTGACGAGGCGTTCAACCGTCTCTGGTACAAGTGCTACGCGATTCTCGTTGGGATCTGACTCCCTCGGGGCGCCGATCTTCATCCATTGCTCCAGTCGAACAAGCGTGATTGCTCGTTACGGTTAGTTTGGCCTATGTAGTTAGGTGACAACCATTTCATCATATCTCCGATATTCGTCGAATCGGCGTGAAATTATGATGTAACCCTTGTGCATCCATTTACTGGCAGTTGGTTTGGGATGTATTTTAGTCGTGCTCGGTCAAAATATCATTGACTGATAGATCAATATTGTTAAAAATATCTTAGCTTTCATGCCCTGCAGGCACTCGAATCGCATTAGAGATAAGAACCAAGGAGCGAGTTATGTACGTGATCAGACGTGTCTACGACGTGAAACCCGGAACAGCCCGCAAAGTTGCGACTCTACTTCAGCAGCAGGGTGATGCTTACACCGTAGCCGGTCAGCGCTCCGAAGTGACTATTACTTTCAATGGCGGAACATTGCCCGGTGACACAAATCGTGTATACATGCAGTGGACTGAAGAAACCATTGATTCACCGTACCGCGAGGGTGTGCCGTCGGTACCTGCGGCTTCCGCAATCGGTGCTCAAGTGCGAGAGCACGTGATCGGCAATCGCATTGAGTTCTTTGAAATGATGATTCCTGCCAAGATGCAAAAAGACTAATCGTTCTACATGTGATCCAGTTTGGCCACCATTCGTTTTGAACACGCATAGCTACACCAGCCTTTAGAAAGTTCTTCGCTCGAATTGAAGATAAAAGAAATAACGGCCTTTCCAATCCGAATCTCTCGAGAAGACGATGAAGAAGGCAACGATCGTCCCAGTGTTATCGATTTTGGCGACTACTTCGTCGATGAATCGGCGTTTACTTCGATCTACTCGAAGCACCACGAAACGACGGTAATAAAAATCGAAACTGACACAGGAATTGTCGGTTGGGGCGAAGCGCAATCACCTGTGGCACCTCGTACGACGCAGGTGATTGTCGAGGATCTGGTGCGACCTCTCGTCCTCGGGCGTGATCCGTTCGATATCGAAGCGATTTGGACTCGAAACTTTGGTGCTATGCGGGAAAGAGGCCATCCGACAGGCTTCTACATCGATGCTATCGGAGGAACTGACATCGCTCTCTGGGACATTGTCGGCAAAGCGACAGGCAAGCCCGTGCATAAGCTCGCTGGTGGCCGATACCGCGACAAGGTCAAGCTTTACGCTGGTTTGGGTGGAACCGATCCCGAGAAAGTGGCCGACGCTGCCGAAGAACATGTTGGTCTGGGCTACAAAGCTCTGAAGCTTCATCTGTTACTTGATGTTGAAGGCGTTGCAGAAATAGCCAGTGCAGTTCGTACGCGAGTTGGCCCAGACATCATGCTGATGTGCGACGTTCACATGCGTCAGTCCTTAACTAGCGCTATCAAGCTTGGTCGTGCTTTAGAAAAGCTCGATTTCACTTGGCTCGAATCGCCCCTAGTTCCTGATGATATTCCAGGAGCGGTGGCTCTTTCCGAAGCTCTCGATATGGCAGTGGCGATTGGTGAGTGGAGCCGCACTAGATATGAAATGCGAGAAGCATTCGAACGTCGTGCCTACGATATCGTCATGCACGACATCGCTCGAACCGGGATCACTGAAGGTCACCGGATCGGCACGATTGCCGATACGTACAACATCCCTGTCGCGCCCCACGTTGGTGGCGGAGGAATTTTATCTGTTGCAGCCACGGTTGAATATTCGGCTTCGTGTTCGAACTTCATGATTATGGAGCATGGTCATCACGCCAACAGCTACAAGAATGCAATCACTTCTGAAGAGTACGGGCCGAGCAACGGATACTTCGAGGTGAGCGACAAACCAGGACTCGGCATCGAAATCGATCAGTCACTCGTCGAAAAATATCTAGTCACTTAACCTGATACGAGCCAAAAGAGGTGATGCGTTGAGCGATTACGAATCGCCGTTCGTTCTGGCAGTCGATATCGGCAGTTCGTCGGTTAAGGCTGGATTTTTTGATGCCCGTGCGAAGAGCGTGAAAGGGGTTGAGGAGACCATCCCTCATGCCCAAACTGTTGCATCTGATGGCACGTCCGAAGAGGACGCAGATCAGATTCGAATCGCCACTGAACAAGCAATCGATTCAGTGCTTAATAAAGCAGGTAATCTAGCATCCGAAATAATCGGCGTCGGATTCGATTGCATGTCAAGCACCGTGCTCGGCGTAGACGCACAAGGTAATGCGATCACCCCCGTTTACACCTACGCTGACACTCGTTCGGCCGCCGATGTAGATCGCCTTCGTGACGAACTGAACGTCCCGATCATCTACGACCGCACCGGGGTGATGCAGCACACATCGTACCTTCCGGGGCGTATTAGATGGTTACGAAGAACGCAGCCAGAACTCGCTGATCGAGTCGATCGATATGTCGACGTATCGACCTATATTTTTACGAAATGGTTTGGCCGGCGCGACGTAAAAGCGAGCTACTGTGTTTCGTCGTGGAGTGGTCTGCTGAACAGACATGATCTTGAATGGGATCATGGACTGCTCGGTCGACTCGGAATCGACGAAAGCAATCTTCCTGAGCTAGCGCCTTGGAGCACTCCGGAACGAGGGTTAACCGGCGAATTCGCCGCACGATGGCCAATATTAGCTGAATTGCCGTTCCTGTTAGCCGTTGGTGATGGTGCTGCGGTAAACGTCGGAACAGGGTGTGTGGATGAAACCAAAGTGGCGCTTACGATAGGTACAACCGGGGCGATGCGGGTTCTCAGCGAGGGACCTGCGCCTGATGTACCCACGGGTCTTTGGGCGTATCGTCTAGGTAGTAATCGAACGTTGCTTGGCGGATCATTCTCCGAGGGCGGAAACGTAGTGCAGTGGGCGCTAGATAATCTGAAACTACCACCAATCGAGCAGCTCAATTCTGAACTAACAAAGCTGAAACCAGCCCAGCACGGAATTAACGTTTTGCCGTTTATCGCTGGTGAACGAGCGACCGGCTGGTCCACCTCCGCTACTGGCGTTCTGGAAGGCGTGAGAATTTCGACCACTCCTATCGAAATACTTCAGGCAATGCTCGAATCGGTGTCGTATCGATTCGCTATGGTCGCCGATTTATTGTTACCGGGCGTAAAATCGGGCTACCAGATGATCGCCAGCGGTGGCGCGATACAGAACTCTCCTTGGTGGCTGCAAACGATGTGCGACGTGTTGGGTGTTCCAGTAGGCGTATCGGCAGAGCAGCAAGACACCAGCAGGGGAACTGCAGTACTGGCATTGAATGCACTTGGAGTTTGGGACAGTCTCGAAACGCACCACGCCGACATTGCCGAAACTTATGAACCAAACTCGACTAACGCTGAAATTTATACCGAAGGCAGACAGCGACAATCCGAACTCTACAGTAGGCTGCTCAGTTAGCCGCTTCGGGAGCCCTTTGGTTCGTCGGAATGTCGATCGACCCGTTCTTCGATAACGGTTCCCATTTGGTGCCTAACGTCCTGAATTAGTTCATCGGCAGGGGCGATATCTTCAGGTGCCATTTCGGCTTCATGAACCCACTCCCATAGGTCTTCAAGGGTTTCTCTAAGTTCGCGCGCCGACATCATTTGCGTGTTGAGCAAAGGGTAGTGTGGCGGCGGTCGGAAGTTTTCTTCTGGCACGGATCTAATCTGCCTTCTTGACTGCATGACCACCGAAACCGTTACGCATCGCTGCTAGCATCTTACCGCCTAGCGGGTTTGACTGGCGTGAACGGAATCGCATTTGGAGAGCAGCTGTAATTACAGGTGCAGGAACAGCGAGCTCGACTGATGCATCCACCGTCCAGCGTCCTTCACCCGAGTCATCGACGTATGAACTGAGTTCTTCAAGTTGAGGGTCTTTTTCGAGTTCATCGACTGTGAGATCGAGCAGCCAAGATCGAATCACGCTACCCCGAGTCCAGTTTTCGGCTATGGCTCCGAGATCAAGTTTAAAATCTTCTTTGGCCGCAAGTAATTCGAAGCCTTCGGCATAGGCCTGCATCAGACCATATTCGATGCCGTTGTGAATCATCTTCACGTAGTGACCCGAACCAGTAGGCCCTACGTGTAGATTGCCGTCGGAATCGTCTGGGGCAAGGGTTTTGAAAATCGGCCTGTTTCGGTTGTAGGCATCCCGGTTGCCACCAACCGTCAGGCAATATCCGTTGGCGAGTCCCCAGACTCCTCCGCTGGTTCCTGAATCGAGGAAGTCGATACCGGTCTGGGCCGCATGCTCTCCTCGACGCTGCGATTCTTTGTAGTTCGAGTTTCCGCCGTCGATTAGGGTGTCGCCTTCTTCCAGAAGCTCAACAAGTTTGTTGACAGTAATCTCAGTAATATCGCCAGATGGAACCATCACCCAGACGGTTCGTGGGGCTTCAAGTTGGCTCACAACATCGCCAAGTGAGCTTGCTGCCGAAGCGCCTTTTTCCGCAAGAGCATCAACTGCCGAAGAATCAGGATCAAACACGACAACTTCGTGTCCGTCATTGAGTAGTCGTTCCGACATATTTCCACCCATGCGACCGAGGCCAATCATACCGAGTTTCATTTATTTTCTCCGTGGAAATTCGACCGTACTTCTTATGAGGTCTAAGATCAGATGTTGCTTGTCGAGTTGATTCTGCGATTTACCGTTTGGTTGAGTTTAGACGTGTCGTGCACCACCCACTGCGGATCTAACCATGAACTTGCTTCTATCGCCGCGCGTGAAAATGGGGTACTGACGCATATCCAAGATGCCCCAGCAGCCATTGCTGCTTTCGTGCCGATAGGTGAATCTTCAATGATTACGACTTCTTCTGGGGCAACACCAAGTCGCTCCATCGCAAGAAGATATATATCGGGGTCAGGTTTCGGGTTGGTGACCATCTCTCGCCCAACGATATCGTCGAGCAATACTCTGACTCCCAGAGCATCTAGCACACGTTTTGCTTCGTCGCTGAACGACGATGTTGCGACTGATACTGTTCGCCCGTTTCGCTTTTGCCCTCGCAAAAGATCGATGTTGTGCTGATAGACGCTTTTGAGCAGTTGTTCAGGTGCGCCGTCGGTGGCTCGATATTCGTCCATTCGGATTTGGTGCAGATGCTTCCAAAGTTCACCATCGATGGGTTCAAAGGAATCTGCGAGTCCGAACTCTTCGATCATCCGGCGACTGACCATTTCGTCGGTTGAGCCAACGATACGTTCATAAAGTTCGATTGCACGGTGGTCTGGGGTGTTTGCCCCGGTGAGTCTGCCCAGAACCGTTGCATACGATTTTGCTTTGAGCCGTTCGGTTTCTACGAGGGTTCCGTCGAGATCGAAAATGAACGCGCTAATCCTGTTGTCTGTTTCAATCTGATTTGACATTAATCGTTTCTAGGGGCTCGTTACAGAACTTCGGAAGTCGAACGTGATCTTTCGAAAATGTTGCTGATATCGCCAAAATGAGCGGCGATTACGTCTACGGCTTCGTTTCGTTTGATTATGCCTTCATTTAACTGAACTAGGTGTCGGTAATATGCACCCGGGCCGATCAACACGCCCGAAACACCCAGCGTACGGGCTGCGAGCGAGATAACGCTCTTCTCACTTTCGGATAGTCCGTTTCCTATCTTCTCTGTAGATAGTCCTCCGGCAACAACGAGAAGCACAGTGTTGTCGCGATCATCGATGTGCACCTGAGCTGTCATTGACTCGGTGTGCTTTTCATCGTCCGCCGGTTCGAAAGCCCATATCGACGGCTGAACTCCGGCGTCTTGCAACTGTTGAATCGACATCATTACAAGCATCGCACGTGCGTTCGAAAATCCGCCGTACATTTCGATTTGAGTCGATGTTGGAACTGAATCGAGTTCAATCATCAGTGGAACCGACTCCTCACGAGCCTTATCCGAAACGATCTTCAGCCTCTCTAGAAGTTCCTTACGACCTGATTCGGGTCCATCTGGATTCAGCGTGAGCTGAACTGCCGTGTAGTCGACATCGAGTCGACTCAACGAATGGTTTCCACTTTTAGGGGATGATGCTGTGGTCAATTCAATCGCTTTGGCTCGCAGCAATACTGATTCGCCGAGATCGCTATCTGCCCAGAGACCAATGCTCGATTTTGCCAAACCGTTTTCGACTGCCGTAGTTATGCCATCGAAAACCACTCGCTTGAGATCCGCTGCTTGTTCTCGATCAGCGGCAGTTGGCTGCCCGCTAGTTGCAAGTACCTCAGAAATTAGATCAACTCGATCGTCGAGTGCGATGAAGTAATTAGCGTGTGAATTCATTGTCGATCTAGTCATATGAAGGTCTCCGAATCGTTGGGGGCCGTTCTGTTCGTTCTAACTTATATTGTCTGGTCTAGTTCTTATCAAGCGTTCGTATCGCCGTCATCAGTTCATCGATAATGTCGCCTTCGATCTTGATCGTTAGAACTGTTTGACCGCCTTCAGCCATAACCGCAAAGTCACCGCCAGCTTGAGCCTCGATCAGGTGACCGAAAGTGTATGCCTCACCCGGTACGGCAAGATGATCGTATTTCCCTGATACGAAACCTAGTACGAGAGCGTTTTGTGGTCCGCCTTTATACAACTGACCAGTCGAATGGAGGTAGCGAGGGCCGTATCCAAATGTTGTTGCCATACCGGTCTGCGTCGATACCCACTTGCGCAGTTCCGAGAATGCGGCGGTTACTTCGGGGGATTCAGGTAAGAAGGCCGTTATAGCAACGTAACGAGGGCTTGATTCTGATTTGATCTGGTCGAGAGCCGCATCTAATGAAATGCCTTCGATCGCTACCGACGGGTCTGAAATTAGTTCTCTAGATTTTAACTTTGCTGATTCGACGTCAGGCTGGTCGAACGGATATATGTCCATTAGCGAAGAGGCGGCTGTAGTTGCAAATTGCCACCGAAAAAACTCTCCGGAAATTTCATGTATGTCATCTGTGGGTGGTTCGATAACGAACACTGGATGATCCGAATTTCGAAGCGTAAATATGGTGTGATTTACCCGCTTATCATCGTTTTTTGACTTTAACACGACGAACTGGCGATCTGATGCGAAATCGTCGAGAGTCAAAACCGGTTCACCAGTAATCGGGATCAACCCTTTACCGTTTTTTCCCGTTGATTCGGCGAGAAGTTGATCGACCCACATTCCGAACACCGAATACTCATCGCTCGTGATAAGCGTGACTTTATCTCGCCCTCCTAGTGCGTTCGATGCTAAGAACGCTGCGAGAGCCAAGCCGGGGTTTTCTGTCGAATCAACTTGACATCGGTGCGCCATTCTGACGGCAGATTCAGCAAATGCTCGAATATTTATTCCGATCGCAGCAGCAGGCATCATTCCGAAAGTGCTGAGCGCAGAAAACCTGCCGCCTACGTCAACCGGGGTTGAAACCCACGTGCCAAATTCTCCTGCTCTAGCTCGGTCGGCAAGCGGAGTGCCAGGATCTGTCAATGCAACGAAGTTTTTACGATTCATCGATGATCCGACGGTGTTGGCCATCACCGCTCGGAAGTGTGCCTCTAACGTCAATGGCTCGACGGTAGTGCCAGATTTACTCGACACTAAGAACAGCGTTTTACTAAGATCAAGCTCGGCAGTGATATTTGAAACGGTTGTGGGGTTCACCGTGTCGAGTGCATGAAGCCGAATCGTTGGGTGGTCATCCGAAGCTGAATTCGATTCCCCGAATATGCTGCTTAGAGTCAGCGGTGTCATGCTGCTACCGCCCATTCCAAGTACTACGACGTCCGTAAAGCCATCGCTGAGAAGCTGTGAGTGAAGATCAGAGAACTGAGCAGCCAACATCGACAATCGGATTGGTAGGTCGAGCCAACCGAGCGTTTTACTTGCTGGGTCGCCACCATGAGATGGCTTAGGCCACAACGTAGCGTCACGGTTCCACAGCCTCGACGCTAATGATTCGTCCACCAATCGTTGCAGTGCTTGGGTTACTGAAACAGTGTGGTTTTCATTCATTGCGTCGTTACTCCGAAATCAATTTCCGAGCGCCTTTAGCTTTGCTTCAATTCGACCAAGCAGTGATGCATATGAATCGGCGAACGTTGCCACACCGGCGGCGAGAAGATCGTCAGTGATCGAATCGAGCGATATGCCAACTTCCGCGAGAGATTTCAACTGCGCCTGAGCTTCACCTAGGCCATTGGTTAGATCAGATCCGGGATTCCCGTGATCTGAGTATGCCGCCAACGTTGCTTCCGGAATGGTATCGACCGTGTCGGGTCCCATTAAGCTGTCAACGTACATCGTGTCGGAGTAGTCGGGGTTCTTTACGCCAGTAGATGCCCACAAAGGACGTTGTACCTGCGCTCCGGTTGTGTGGAGTGGGAAGAACGAACCTCCGCCACCTAACTTGCGATCAAACAGCTCAGCGAACGTGGCGTACGCAACCTTGGCATTCGCTATACCGATCTTCCCACGTAGTTCGTGTCCGTCGGGTAGGGCATTGTCGACCGCTGTATCGACTCGGCTGACGAAGAATGATGCGACAGATGCGACCCCAGCAGGTATGCCGCGTGCTGCCTTAGCGAATTCGCCGAGACCTTCTATATATGCGTTCGCGGCGGCTGTGTAGGCATCGAGAGAGAACAGCAGTGTGACGTTTACATTGATGCCTTCTGAAATGAGTGTCTTGATTGCTGGAACGCCTTCAGGAGTACCGGGAACTTTGATCATCACGTTAGGACGGTCGATGGCAGCCCAAAGCCGGCGTGCTTCAGTGATCGTGCCAGCGGTGTCTGCGGCGAGTGCAGGAGACACCTCGATGCTGACGTATCCGTCACGCATGCTTGCACCGTCGTAAACAGCGCGTAGAACGTCGGCGGCATCTCGAATATCGTCAACAGCCAATCGTTCGAATACGATTTGGCTGTTGACGCCATCCTTCGCGTACTCGATCAGTGACTTGTCGTAGATGTCACTTTCAGCGATGGCTTTGTCAAAGATCGATGGGTTCGACGTGACTCCAGTGATTCCGGAATCGATGAACTTCTGAAGTTCGCCTGACCGAATCATGTCGCGGCTGATCGAATCGAGCCAGATCGACTGACCGTTTTCCAGTGCCTTCTTGATGTTGTTCATGTGTTTCCTGTGAATGAGAAGTGTTCAGATTGCAGAGCTGGCGAGCAGTATTACATCGAGTTAGCTTTTAGAGATTTGATCTTTTTCGATGGCGGTGACTTTGTCGAGACGACGTTGGAATCGTGGTTCGTAGGCTTCAAGATTTGCAGCCATAAACGACTTCACAAGATCTTCTGCAAGCGCAACGCCAACTACTCGTGCACCCATGCACAAAACGTTCATGTCATCGTGTCGAACCCCTTGGCCAGCCGAGTAGGTGTCGTGGCAAAGACCTGCTCGCACCCCGGTGTACTTGTTGGCTGCGATAGCGGCACCAACTCCGCTGCCGCAGATGACGATCCCACGTTCGGATTCGCCCGACTGAACCGAGGCTGCTACAGGTGCTGCGAAATCGGGGAAATCGTCTTCGGCGTCGTAATCGTATGCGCCTTTGTCCATAACCTCATGACCCAAAGATTCGAGAACCTTGGTAATGTCGGATTTCAGTTCGTAGCCGCCGTGGTCGGCGCCAATTGCCACTTTCATATCAAGCCAGCCTGTTCAATGGTTTGTAGTCACCAAGTAATTTATGTAAAACATTCTCGGTTTAATCGTGCGGGATTGCCACCGAACCACCGAGAATATCCGCCTAAGTTTTTCTATTAATTCACTGCCACTTACTAAAAACGGTGTGAACCGGATACTTTGACTCGAACCGAGTAGAGAGAAGTGTCGCCGCAAATGTAGATGCGCTTGCCGTCTTTGTCACCAAATACGAGATTAGCAGTCGCCTGTTCGGGAATCAGTATCTTTCCAAGAAGCGTTCCATCAGCCGAGTAACATTGCACGCCATCTCGAGCGCTAGTCCAAATGTTGCCCTGTTCATCGACTCGGAAGCCGTCTGACGCACCGGGGCGAACTTCGGCGAAGAGTCGACGGTTGGACAGCGTCTTGCCATCGTCGGATACATCGAAGACTGTGATGTCACGAGATTCACCGGTATCGGCTAAGTAGAACAATTTTTCGTCAGGTGAGAAGGCGAGACCGTTTGGTCGATCGCCAACACTATCGACAATTGAAGTTTCGTTGGTTTCTGGATCGAATCGGTATGTGAAATTGCCGTCGAGCTCAGAGTCTCGCTTATTGCCTTCGCGGTCGGAGAGGATGCCGTAAGGAGGGTCTGTGAACCAGATCGTGCCATCCTTTTTCACGACGAGATCATTCGGAGAATTCAGCCGGCTGCCTTGCCAATTATCGACAAGAGTGTTCACTGTGCCATCGGCTTCAGTGCGTGAAATTCGGTTGGCGGCGTGTTCACACGATACGAGCCGACCCTGTTGATCGCGGTAATGTCCGTTCGTGTTGTTGCACGGCTCGCGGAACACTGTTGTGTCGCCGGAGCCAGCTTCGAATTTAAGAATGCGGTTGTTGGGAATGTCCGACCATAGAACGTAGTCGCCCGCTGGGAAGTAGACCGGACCCTCGGCCCATTCGCAGCCGGTGAAATGCTTTGAGATTTCAGCGTTTGCGTCGATGAGATCGAGAAACCGGCCGTCGATCACCTCTATGCCTTGTAGTAGTTCTTCAGCAGGAGTTTGTGATCGGTGATCTGGGAAGGTCTTGTTTTCAGCTGTCATTGGTATTTAGGCTCTTTCTCATCATTGGATATTGTTTGAGATTCGCTGATTTCGGAGTGTCGAATCGAGTGGGGGGTGTTAGTTGGTGGGGCGAGTAGCGCCAGCGATATTTAGTTCGATGCTCCATATCGAGCTTGTTGCACCGATAAACAGCGTTTGACCATCTGGCATACCGAACGATAGGTTTGCAGATATTTCTGGGGTATGGATTTTACCGAGCAAATTGCCTGCCGGGTTGAATACTTGCACGCCATCCCCTGCAGCGACCCAGATATTGCCGTTTACATCGGCACGGAAGCCATCTGGTACATGCGGTTCTACATCGGCGAAGAGTCGAGGATTGGCGAGTTTGTCACCTGCCACGTCGAACGCCATTAGGTTGTGAGGTCGAAAATCACCGTGTGTTCGACCGGTATCGCCAATGTAAAGCACCGACTCGTCGGGCGAAAATGTAATGCCATTAGGCTTGTCGAAATCTTCGCTCACCATCGAAATATCGAGTGTGTCGCCATCGACACGGAAGACTCGATTGCGGTCTTGTTCGGGCTTTTCACCATGACCGAGTTCAAGGTGGAGAAACCCGTAGTCAGGATCCGTAAACCAGATCGAACCGTCGGATTTCACAGACACATCGTTAGGGGAAGTCAGCTTCCCTCCTTTAAACGAATTGGCGATCGTGGTCATCGTGCCATCTAACTCTTCGCGTACCACCGCTCGTCCGCGAGTCAAGCAAGAAATTATCCTGCCTTCGCGATCGACCGTATTGCCGTTCGAGCATCCTGATGGCTCTCGGTATATTCCGAAACCTTCGGATTTGCCCCAACTTACGATTCGATTGTTCGGAATATCGCTGGCGATCACCTTGTTCAGGCGAGGCACCCAGCAGACACCCTCCGCGAATGCTAGACCGCCGGCGCGTTGAATCAATTCGGGATTCGAACCGAGAATCCTTTGAAATTCATCATCGAAAACTTCGAACTGCTCCATCGTTTAAGTCCTTTCGTCTCAGGTAATCTCGCTTGGTATACCCGCCAGCATCGCTGTTGCATCTAAATTAGTCGAAAAGCGAGAACGATGCGGAGCGTACCACTCGATCGTAAGATTGGCACACGTATAAAGCCGATCAACCGCTAATATCTTTAGACGTAAATTTGTAATGCAGAAACTTCGTGCGACCTAGATGGGAATTTGAATGGTTCTGGAAATGGCTGGCAAGACCGATCCCGGTTTGTTCAGGGCAGGCGTCGGTAGGGCGGTAATCACACCGCCGGTTGGATTTGTTATCGATGGACCAGAGCATGGCTCTCGAATTTCGACCGGAATTTTGGACGATCTTCTCGCTAGAGTCATAGTGCTTGAATCCAAAGGCACGCGTGTTGTGCTCATTGGCCTCGACGTATGGGGGCTTTCGTCGTCAGTTCTGAGTTCGGTCAAGCTGGCTGCTAGCACCGCAGCGAGCGTCGAACCCGAGTCGGTCTGGGTAACGACAACAGGTAACGGATCGAGTCCTCCTCTTTGGCGGGAAGATCCTCAATACGCAGCCTATTCCGCATATTTTCCCGAACAGGTTTCCGGCGCAGTACGAATTGCTGTGACTTCTCTTGAGCCTGCCTCGATGGGATCTACGGGAACGCTGCTAGCGGATGTTTCTACTTTCACCGCTGGGCCGGGTCGTCCCGGAAACGCTGCATTGTTTGTGATGGCAGTCAACCGCGCTGACGGAAGCGGGATTGCTCGGCTAATAAACTTTGCCTGCCCTGCGACTATTTTTGGGAATTCGACACAGTGGACTGCCGACTACCCCGGCTATGCTGCGTGGGCCATCGAGCAAAACGGTGGTGGGGTGACGCTATTTTCACAAGCTCCATCTCACGACATTCGACCCTACGATTGGTGGGACGACAACCCTGAGCCGTCACACGCGGATCGAGTGCCTCAGGACGTTCACGCGCTGGGACTGCTGCTGGCAACTCAGGCCGCTAACGGTGCTGCTGATACGACTCAGCGTCGAAACGTTGCAGTTGAAATCCGCACCGATGAGGAAGCCGGAATTCAGATCATGAAGATTGGTGACGCTTACTTCATTTCGACCGAAAAGCCGCAACCTAACAAGTTCGCTCGTCGATTCCGACGCGACTTGCCGCATTCGAACACTTTTATTGCCGCCAACCTTTCGGGTGGCATGTTCGATGACAAAGCAACCTTCGACGCTCGTGCTATCAAGCGAGGTACCATCGCCTTAAAAGAGATGGGTGCCAGTTAGCTGCAGGCTCTGGTCGCGTTCTTGATCGTATGCTAGCTTGCCGTATCACCTTTGATTACTTCGGGTATGTAAGCGCGTAGGAGACGGATTACTTTGGCAAAGATTTCACTGATTGGTGCAGGCAGCGTAGTGTTCGCTCGGCGATTGCTACAGGATATCGTTTGTGTTCCTGAGCTATCCGATGCGACTGTCTCTCTGATGGACACGGACCCTGAACGACTTGCTCTGATGAGCAAATTCGCTAACAAGCTTGTTCGCGATACTGGCACGAACATCAAAGTCGAAACAACCCCTGATCGACGCGAAGCTCTCGATGGTTCTGACTACGTGCTAACGACGATCAGAGTTGGCGACAGCTTCGAACGCGACATAGCGATTCCGCTCAAATACGGAGTTGATCAATCAGTAGGCGACACAGTCGGGCCCGGTGGCGTTTTTAAGGCACTTCGTACTGCTCCTGTTCTGATAGACATCTGCGAAGACATCGAAGACGTTGCCCCGAACGCTACTTTGCTGAACTACACGAACCCAATGGCGATTACTTGCTGGGCTATCGCTGAATCAACCGATGTGCCAACGATAGGTCTGTGCCACAGTGTTCAGCACACAACAGCCGAACTTGCGGACTACATCGGCGTTTCTGAGGACCGAGTCAAAGGCTGGGTTGCTGGAATCAATCACTTAGCATGGTTCTTGAGATTTGAGGTAGACGGACAAGATGCCTACCCGCAGTTGTTCGAAGCGATGGAAAACCCGGAGATATTCTCCCAGGATACTGTTCGTTTCGAAGTGATGAAGCAGTTCGGTTATTTTGTAACGGAATCGACCCGGCATATGTCGGAGTACACACCGTACTTCCGCACGAACGAAGAGACTATCGAAGATTTTAACCTGAACCAAATTCGACAGGATCTACAACGTCGAACCGCTCGTGTAGACGATCACTACACACAGCTTGTGGAAGACGCCAACTCCGATCGTATTTTGACTTCGGATCGATCGGAAGAGTATGCCTGCCGCATCATCGAGGCGATGGAATCGGATCGGCCTGTGGTGATAAACGGAAACGTTCGAAACGAAGGACTAATCGATAATCTGCTCGATCTGAGCAGTGTCGAAGTTCCGATTCTTATCGACAAACTCGGATTCCATCCCATGGCTGTGGGCGAATTGCCTGGGCAATTAGCTGCCCTTAGTCGTTCGAACCAGGCCGTGCAGCAGCTGGCGACTCAGGCAATTCTCGATGGCGATAAAGAGGCGGCGTTCCACGCGATCGCACTCGACCCGCTTACTTCTGCCGTTTTGTCACTCGGTGAAATTCGAGCGATGTTTGATGAAATGTGGACCGCTCACGGCACCGAGCTTGCCGCGTATTCGTAATGGCTGATCTATCGGGATTAATGCGAGCCGCAGTAGCGGTAGAAAAAGGCGTGGTTCGTTGCGAAGAGGTAGAAATACCACATCCCTCCGCTGGCGAAGTTCTGGTGCGGACACGGGCGGCTTCTATATGCGGCAGCGATCTTCACATGGTCAACACCGGTTGGGCGATGCACGCCTTTCCCGCGATGGCGGGGCATCCCGGGCACGAAGCGGTTGGAGAGGTGATCAAATCGCTGTCTGGAAAGTTCGCTGTGGGAGATATCGTCCTCACTGCACCGCACATCTGGAATTCTCGCTGCTTCGCCGACTATCAAGTCGTCGATGACGCTCATGTGTTGAAGCTGGCGTCTGACGTTGATATCGATACCGTGACTCTGGCGCAGCAGTTAGGGACGGTTGTTTACGCTGCGAAACGTTTGCCTTCTTCGCTCGAAGGGCAAACCTGTTTGGTTGTCGGGCAGGGTAGCGCAGGGCTGTTCTGGGATTTCACTCTTCGAAATTTAGGTGCCGAGAAGATCATTTCGATCGAGCCGCTGGCGTGGCGACGTGAACTTGGACTGGCGTATGGCGTTGATGAAACAGTCGATGTAACAGGTGATTCTGCGGTTGAAGCTGTGCGCGATCTCACTGGTGGCGCAGGAGCCGATCTTGTCATTGAGGCGGTCGGTACAACTCGGACTCTCTCACAAGCGTTCCACCTCGTTCGCAATGAAGGGCGTGTCGTTCTATTTGGGCTTCCTGAGTCGGAGGACCCAGTTCCGTTCGATTATTCGCAGATGTTCAAGAGTCGAGCAGACGTGTTCACTGTTCTCGGATCCCAAGACGAGCCCGGGCTTACCAGTTACTCCGAGGCAGCGCTCTTGATTAGTTCAGGTGAAATCGATGTTAAACCGATCATTTCACACCGAGTGAATATCGGTAAAATCGATCGGGCGTTCGAGATCGCCAACGAACGAGTCGATGACGCCGTGAAGATAGGCATTACATTCGATTAGGGCGCTCAGCCGGGTAAGTCGGATAGCGGCTGGCTTGTGTGGTGGTCTTTGCGGGTCATGACCTCTCGAGAGTAGAACTCGTTCGACCATCCGATGAGATTCTTCACTGCTTCGTCAAACAGAATCTTCCCCTTTTCTGGTGTGGCGAGAAGTGCGTCGCCACACACTCCAGAGTCGGTGTACTCGCTCGTCCATGAAGTTACCGAAACCGGCCCAGCGCCCCAGAGATCAACCCATTGGTACGGCGATTTGTGCTCGTGGAATTTGATGTCTTCGTTTACCGCATCGTTCATTTGAATGAGATCGGCGTTCATGTGCAAAGCCATCGACGTTTCTGCCTCGCCAGAATGAGCGCAGCCGCCGGGGAATTCCGAGTCACGCCATGTTTTCATGAACTCGGCGTCGACGGCCGTCAGGTTCCACCACGAAGTGAGAGCCACGTTGGCGTCGGTTTCCACATTGGCTCGTCGGCAAGCAAGATCAAGCGGCGGCATGTTCGAACCGTGTCCGTTGATGACGATGATTCGGCTAAATCCGTGATATGCGAGTGATTTCAAAATATCGACGATGTAGCGAATGAACGTCTCATGGTGGATAGTGACCGACCCAGGGAAGTCCATTACGTGAGTCGTGTATCCGTAGGCGACAGGAGGCATGAAGAGTAATCGATCCTGATGCTGTTCTGTAGCGGTCTTGGCCACTTCAGTAGCGGTCCATCGATCCATTTTCACTGGAAGGTGAGGACCGTGCTGCTCCATCGTTCCTACCGGCAACACTGGAATAAGTCCTGCTTCGACAGCATGATTCATTTCTGCCCATGTGAGGTCTTCGTATCGCCATTTTCCGTTGATTGACATGAGATTCTCCGAATAGATGTTCACGGATATTTTCGTGAGTGAATTAGTTAGAGTGCGCCGAAGTCGTCTGAACCTTTGCCGTGTGCGATGACAGCGTCTTCGTCGATCTCGATGCCCAGTCCGGGTCCATCGGGAATCGGCAACATGCCGTCCGAATCAAGTAGCATAGGCTTGGCAAGAATTCCGCTTACGTAAGGTGCTGGATGCCAGTATTCGAGATAACGACCGTTTGGCATTGATGCAGACAATTGCAGGTCGGCGGCGGCTCCAACCGCAGTGTTCCAGCCGTGCATTACGACCTGAACGTTGTTGTCATATGCCCTCTGCCAGATTTTTCGTGATTCAGATAATCCACCACAGATCGTTTGGTCGGGCTGCAGAATGTCGCACGCCTTTCCGTCGATGAACGGATCGAAATTGAGTCGGCCACGAAGCACTTCACCAGTAGCGATTCTCACAGGTGAAACTTCCGTCAGTCTCTTATAGCCGTCGATGTCGTCAGCACGCAGCGGCTCTTCGAACCACGATACGTTGTAGTCTTTGAGCATCTTCGCTGCTTCGATCGCCCACTTAAGATCACCGTGCCAGAAGACGTCTGAGCCACCAGGGTCGACCATCAGTTCGCAGTTGTCCCCAATGGTTTCACGTGCTTTTCGCACGAGTTCTTCGTCGTGCCGTAGATCACGCTCTCGGCCAAAAGTACCCCAACCGAGTTTGAAGGCTCGGAAGTTCTTTTCCAGACCCGATTCAAGACTCGCTACCATTTCGTCTACCGGCCAAGAAAATAACATCGATGCGTAGGGTTTCACCTTTTCGACGTAGCGACCGCCCAATAACCGTGAAATCGAAAGACTGGTGTGCTTGCCAAGAATGTCCCAGAGGGCATGATTTACCGCTCCGATGTAGCTTGTGACAGCCCCACCTCTGCCGTACCAGAACGTCCACTGGTGCAGTCGCTCTGTGACTGATTCAGGTTGAAGAGCGTCCTCACCGATCAGGTGTGGCCAAAGCACTTTCATCGTCGCTTCAGCCATTTCCCATCGAACTCCAGTACATCCCCAACCCGATATTCCGCTTTCGGTGTCGATCCGAATAAGCGTTTGGTCGTATCCCCACCAACTTGGGTGGATTGGCTGGCCGACGCGAAGTTCGGGGCGTTGGCTAACAAGTGGGAAGACGGTTATGTTCGTGATTTTCATGGAATTTGAAATTGTGTTGCTCAGTGGCTATATATGGATTGGCGATGTTGCGCTTGATACAAAACACTGTCAATGAATTCGATGGCTAGTTCGGCTGTGAACACATTGACATATGCCAATCTGATGTCAAAATTTGGCGTCGCCAAGTTTAGTCGAATCAGAGTCATCAAAGTATGAAAATATCTAAGTTAATCGTTACACCTGTCGCAACTCATGATCAACCGTTGCTCAACAGTACGGGTGTTCATGAATCGTATCGTGAACGGACTATCATTCAAATCGAAACGTCCGATGGCTACACCGGAGTCGGTGAAACACACGGTGGAAAAGCCCCCGAAGCCGAGGCGAACCGTGATTGGATCATTGGACACGACCCTCGGCAGATGACACAGGCACGACTCAACTGGAAAGGCACGCCGCAGGGCTGGTCGGCAGTCGAGACAGCGATGTTGGACGCAGCTGCCAAGGAAGCCGATATGCCTGTGTGCGACTACATAGGAGGTCGAGCTAGGGACCGGGTCGAATGGGCAGCGTATCTTTTCTACAAATTTGCCGATGAGAACGGACAGGGTGAAATCGCTACTGGCTCGGCTCTCGATCCACAAGGATTCGTGAAGCAGGCGGAAGAGTTCGTTGAGCGATACGGATTCAAAGCGCTAAAGATCAAAGGCGGGTTCTTCGAGCCAGATGTCGATATCGAGACGTTCCGTTTATTGCGCAAGCGATTCCCGAAGCAAGACGGCTACGAGATTCGGATCGATCCGAACGCCGTGTGGACTATCGAAACTTCGATTCGAGTTGCCAAAGCGATCGAAGAATATGAGCCGCAGTATCTTGAAGATCCCACCGACACTATCGCCGATCATGCTGAGCTGAAAAAGTACACGGATATCCCAACTGCCTCGAACATGTGTGTTTCCGCGTTTTCACACGTCAAGCCCAATGCTCAGATGGAAGGAATCGACGTGATATTAGGCGATCACCACCATTGGGGCGGAATTCTTGCTTACAAGGAAACTGGTGTTCTTTGTCGAGTATTGGGATGGGGATTATCTGGACACTCGAATAACTCGCTGGGCGTTTCTCAAGCAGCGATGCTTCACGCTTGTGCTGCTACACCAGAATTGGCGTACCAGCCTGATACTCACTATCCGTGGACCGATACTGATGGCGACATCATCAAAGGCGGAAAGTTGCAGTTCGTTGATGGTTTCATGGAAGTTCCTGATGCACCCGGTTTGGGAGTTGAGATCGATGAAGATGCGCTTGCCGAACGGAATGAAGCACTCATACAGGGCGCACCGAGCAATCGAAAAGAAATGATTCTGGATATCGACCCAACGGCAGTGCCTCGAGATGGATCGTGGACGGGTTATAACTTCCCCAATTACGCCAAGCCAAGATGGTAGGATTCGTTCTGTAAATCATCATTTTCAGAGAATTCATACAGAAATAAAGGGCTGACCATCGATGCAGAGATCGCTGTTCTAAGGTTTTTGCACATCTTGCCGGGAGCTGTCGAGGTAGGAAAAGCAGTGTTTTTTAGAGTGGATTGTGCAGCCAATACTAGCAAAAACCGGGTCCCCACATACTCCTACTTTAATGTCGAATATGCTGGAGCCATTGATGATTGTTCTGAAGTGATCAGCAATTTTGACGATTATGTTCGGTGTGATCATGGCTTTCCGGGTGCGAGAGCCGCTGTTGGATTTCCTCTGGTCTATCGATTGGAAACGATGATCAGGCTCGGTTTCGTGATTTCAATAATCGCTTATGGAATCGGAAACGTCTCCAGAATGAGCAACAAGGAGATGGGTGACATTGGCAATAGCCTTACCGGCCCACCAACTCCTGATCAGGCTGGCGAAATGGCCAAGCTTCGAGACCATGGGAGCTTATTGGCTAGAATCGCTTCAATCGGAGTAGTGATAGCGGTTGCTTGTATGACTCTTGCGCAGTACTTTTACCAACTCTTACCAGTTAGCAATATAGAAAGATCGAATTGGACGTCGGTTTAGTAATAACGCGGATCATCCACATCATTGCAGGTTCGTTTTGGATGGGCTCTGCGATATATCTTGCAGTGCTTCTCGAACCCCGCATTCGCGCTACGTCTGGTGATCTTGAACGGCAGCTTATGAATAAAACAAGCAAGCTGAATAGTCTTTGGATTACTAGTGCTGCAGTAGTTACGATGCTGAGCGGATTCGCACTTGTATCAACCACCCCAGGGCGCAGCATGTCTGACATCGGCTCTGGTAGTTGGGGAACGATGATTTTGATCGGGATTATGACGTCAGTGACAGCTTTCTTAGTCTCCGGGGCTGCGGGCGCATTCACTGCCAAATTGCGTCGAGGGTTAGAGTCGAGCGAAGCCGATGAAGATGAACTCGCTATGTACCGATCCAAGCTGACGCTGCTTGGATATCTCAACGCCATTCTCGTTGTGATAGCGGTCAGCACCATGGCAACTGCCCGGTACGCCTAGCCTACGTACGGCTCGGTGAGAGATCGTCATATGGATACTAAGCTAGACGTAAAGCCCGAGCTGTCCGCCGCCGAGCAAGAACAGGCTTGCAGGATTCTCACCTCCCGCTCGTCGCTGCTGACCGGGATTATTCGTTGTTGATGGATCGAAGCTCGACATTAGTCGAAACCCATTTGGCGAGTAGCGTTCAGCCACTGCGATGGCTTGCCTCGACGTTTCGAGTATCTGCCCTGAACCCCACAGTTCGCGTTGTGACATTGCGGTGCTCGGGGCAATGCTGGCAGCAAACGGGCTTTCATCAACGTCGTACTCAACGACCGAGGTCAACTTTGTGCGATCTAGCGACGATTTCTGGACTGCTGACTGGAGCTGTCTAGACGTTCCAGACACAATGTGAATGTGAGCATGGGGTTGGCTCTGATGGGCTTGTAGCCCGAAGTTGGATATGGCGCGGTAACCTTCATCCCCGCCGTGTTTGTCGCCCATTTCAAGCGCAAGACGGGCGGCGTCGATCAAAACGTCAGACGACCACAAGTCCTGTTGTGTGTGATGTTGCGTTGGGACGATCAATAACATGACTCGCTCCCATTTCAGCCGATTGTGGAAGCAACTGACATGCGAGTCTCCAGTCGGGCGTGACTCCCATTTCGCCTCAATGTCACCCTCTATAATCGAGCAAAACGTGCAGCCGTCGATTCCGCTAACAGGAAGTTCGAAATTCACTTGCGAGGGTATTTTCTGCCTGTCGATCTAGGCCGGGGTGCAGCACCACGATGGCGGAAGTCGGGAGCAGTTAAATATCGCTCGGCGACGACGTTCGCATCACTGAGTCGAGAGATGATCGAATCCGAATATCGAGACACCGACCGCGACTCGGTCGTGCTCATCATTTCGATTGCCGTTCGGCTGGTGAACACTGTAGGACTCATCGAGTCGTGTCGATGAACGATTAGCTGGTAAAGCTTCTCCTCGGCCCAGGCAGTAGAGGCTTCGGCACCGAAATCGTCTAGGATCAAAATATCGGCATCACGTACCTGCCGGAACGCGTTGTCAAAAGAGTTGCCCCCGCCTGAACCGTACGACCGTCGAAGATCATCAAGCAAGTCAGGCACGAAGCGGAACAGTACTTCTCGACCTTGGGCGATGCTCTCGCCGACGATAGATGCTGCAAGATGAGTCTTGCCAACGCCTGTAGGGCCTGCCAGATAGATCCATCCTGAAGGATGCTCGGTAAACACCTTCGCTGCTGCGTGCGCCTCCGACAGCGACTGTCGTTGGGCTGAGGTTGCACCGGCTGCGCCTTTGGTTGTGAAGCTGTCGAACGTCATTGCTTCAGAAAGCCGAGTTTCAAGCCCTGAGTCGCGTATATCTGGCATCCCACTACCGGCTTTGATGTTAACTACTTTTGAGAAATACGGATCGCCAAGACGTGTGCGAAGACGGTCGCCCAATTCATCGAACCGAGTTCCAGTCGTTACCAGCGTCGGAAGTCGGCGATTGAATCGATGAGTGAGAATTTGATCGAGCTTTTCGTCGGCCCATGCTGTGGACGACTGTGCTCCTAGATCATCGAGAATAAGAATCGGAGCTTCAATTGCTTGCAAGAATATTTCGTCGTATTGGGCTCCGATGGCTGGGTCGAATGCAGATCGCAAGTGATCCAATAGGTCGGGCACTGAAACAAATCGAACCGGCTGGTCGGCTTCAACAAGAGCGTTCCCGACTGCGGCAGCCAAATGAGTTTTTCCTGTGCCCGACGGCCCGCAAAGAACTAGCCAACCCTGTAAATCTGTGACAAATCGTTGAGCGGCATGGTACGCCTCACGGAAGCTAGATGGCTCGGAGAATGTGTCGCGGGTACCGAGTTCAACCGTGTCAAAGGTGAGACGTTCTAACGGTCCCAAGTCGGAATACTGTCTAATGCGATCTGATGATTTAACCCCCCACACGCGTTCCTGACATCCGCAAGGGATTACTGTCCGAGCTGAAGCCGGAGCATTTTCACTTGGAGCAGAAATAAACCACCGTCTGTCGTCACAGATGTCGCAGTGACTCTCGGCACTAATTGGCTCCTCGAGCTCGTTGTCGCTTGAGGTACTCCTCGTAGAACTGGTCTGACCGATCCTCTTGAAGATCTCGTTCAGTGGTTCCATACGATCCATCGTCAAGTTCCTCGGGTCTTCCTTCTGTCGCCCATCTGCGAAGAATGGCGGCTATATAGTTCCAGCTGCGGGCGTTGGCTTCAACTGCGTATCGAATTGCTAGAATCACCTCATCCTCGGGGTGTTGTTCCAACGCTTCGTGAATGTTTTCAGCAACTATGGGCGTGACAGAAGCTATGTTCTGTTCGTAGAACGTTACTGCATCTTGCTTAGGCTTCGCAGATTCAGTGTCTGCCCATGTTTCAGCAGGTTTACGTGCCTTGATCATTGGATCAACACCCTGCCGAACGAGTGCTCTTCGCACTGGCTCAGTATTTAGCAGTATTCGTCTTTGCACGGTTCCTTCATCGACTACCAGCAATATTCCTCGTTCTACTGCTGAATTTATCGACTTTTCCACTATCTCTTCAAGCTGCGGTCCTGAGGATTCGAGCATTGATGCTACCGTCCTATCCGACAATAAATCGTCGAAGCCGATCGATGCCGGGACCTTACGTAGCTTGTGCAATCCATGAACTGTTCGTAGTACCACTTTCAGTTCGTCGAGAGAGTCGATCTCTTCCAAAAGCGAGGCTAAGAGTGGATTTGGAACTGGTGTGAACTGAACCCCGCGTGGGAAGCCGCCTTTCACCGAACTGCCCCTGATTGATGTGCGTAAGTCTGAGAACTTTGCGGGGCGAACGAAAGTTCTTCGAACACACCAACTGAATCACGGACACGCATTTCTACTTCGTCAGTTGGGCCGTTTCTGTGTTTTGCGATGATCAATGACGCACGGTCACGTGGAAACGGCTGGGTTGGATTAGCCTTGTTCCATTCTTCTTCGGTAATGAACTTGTCTTCTCTGTGGATAAACATCACGACATCTGCATCTTGTTCAATCGAACCTGACTCTCGAAGGTCAGAAAGCATAGGTCGGTGGGAAGTACGGTGTTCGACGGCACGACTAAGCTGTGAAATGGCGACGACTGGAATGTGTAAGTCACGTGCCATTCCCTTCATCTGCCTCGAAATCTCGGATACTTCTTGCGCACGGTTGCCTTCACGTCCGCCGGAGGATCCACCATTTATGAGCTGCATATAGTCGACGATCAAAAGGTCGAGGCCGTGAGTCATTTGTAAACGTCGTGCCTTGCCGCGCATTTCAGCAACGGTCTGGAACGGAGTGTCGTCAACGTAGATCGTTAAGTCAGAAAGTAGACCGATCGAGTTGATGACTTGATCTTCTTCACTGGGCGACTGAATCCTGTTTCGAATCTGCTGCATATTCACCCGAGACTGAGCAGCCAACAGTCGCATAGCGATCTGGTCGCGTCCCATTTCGAGCGAGAAGATGCCTACCCGAAACCCCGCCTTTGCGGCGCTCAGAGTGAAGTTGAGACCCATCATCGATTTACCAACAGAAGGTCGCGCCGCAAGCACTACCATGTCGGATCGTTGTAATCCGCCGACGAGCAGTTCGTCGAGGCGTTTGTAGCCGGTGAGGATCGGTGATGTGTTTTGTTCGCCATCGACTTGGTCGAGCGGCGAGGATTCTTCAAGATATGGGGTGAGTGAATCGGCTAACGGAACGAAGTCGCGGTTTTGTGCGCCCTGCCTGATGCCAAACAGGGCGTCCTCAGCGGCTGAGAGAGCGACGTCTACGTCAGGATCGTCGTTATAGCCGATGTCTGCGATCTCCGCTGCGGCGGCGATCAACCGGCGCATCGTGGCGGTGCGGTGGACCAGATTGGCGTAGTGCTCGATATGAACCGACGTTGGCGTCACTTCTACTAGGTGAGAAAGATACGAAGCTCCTCCTACAGATTCGAGGAGGTCTTTGTGATCGAGCTCGTGAGTGACGGTTACCTGGTTGATCGCTTCGTCACGTTGGAAGAGGTCATAGCAAACTTCGAACGTTTGACGGTTGATCTCTCGATAAAAATCCTCAGCCGAAAGAAAGCCTGCGATCTGTGTGATCGTCATACCGTCGATGAGGATCGATCCTAGGACAGATTCCTCGGCGTGTAAATCGTGTGGGGGAAGGCGGTCTGCTTGCATTTAGTGACGTTTTTAGCTGCCGTAGCGGCTATTCAGAAATCCATGGGAAACTCAAGAAAGTGAGAGTGGAATATACACTCATTCGACTGGGATATAGAAGTCTCAACAGGCGCTAAATCGACCTGAAGATATCCACAGGTTATCCACACCCCAGTTCAACTCAAAGCGTCGGGGTCACATTCGGTCGGTTAAAAACAATTGCCAGGAGCGTGTAGCCCCCGGCAATTTTGGAATCAGTATGTGACGGCAGGATTACTCTTCGGACTTCTCTTCCGAATCGTCGGCAGTGTCGTCTGAATCTGTTTCGCCTTGGGCGTCATCAGATTTCGCTGAACTGTCCGAAGCACCAGACTGGATATCAGCTTCCGCAGCTGCAAGAACATCCTCGAATGACGGGTCGAGAACGTCGGTGTCCGCTTCGGTCATCTGGGCCTGAGCTTCTTCCATCTGACGGTTGAGTTCGATGGAGGCATCGTCGGCAACTACTTCAATGACGAGAGTAGCTGTAACGCCCTCAACGAATCGCGCTGGAACCTTGTATTCACCGACAGTGCGGATCGGAGCAGGAATAAGAATTCCTCTTCGATCGATCTCCCGCTCGGTCATTTCAGAAACCTTGGCGGCGATCATGGTGTTGGTAACAGAACCGTAAAGGCGGCCAGTTGGTCCCGTGCGCACGTCAATTCGAACCTTCTGGTCCTTAAGTGCGTCTGCAACTTCCTGCCATTCCTTGGCTTCAACGAGTCGTCGGTCTTCAGCCTGTCCTCGAAGAGCTGATGCTCGTCGAAGTTCATGTTCTGTAGCCTGAACGGCTAGGCCTTGTGGGATCAGGAAGTTTCGTGCGAAGCCAAGTTTGACATCTTTTACATCACCGGCTCGGGCGGTAGGACGTAGATCCTGTAGAAATAGAACTTTCACTTGTTCATCACCTTGGAGTCCAACGGTAGGTTTTGCGCTGAAAAACAGCGGATCGGCATGCCGACCCAGTCTCGTATTACGCTACGCGACTGCCGTCACACTCACTGTGCTATATGTTGGTTTTTCGAACAAATAAATTTGAGCTAATGCTCGGATGCTCGTGAGCCAACTAATTAAAAGTACAACATCGAAGTGGTCAGGGCTAGCTATGTTTTTCGCTTTTTAACAACGATCTGAAAGTGTTCGTGTCGTCTTGTAGTGATCTATATTCTTTACATTCCTGAACCCAGCACGGTGTTCAGTGAATTTTGAAAGGCACCTAAACGTGAACTCCGATTCGATATTTCACACTGGACTTGGCGATCCTGAAGGACCGGTTCTACTTCCGACAGGGGAGTGGGGCCTGGTTGAAATGACACCCGAAACAGGCTGCGTTTCAGTGGTTTCTCCTGATGGCGGATCGAGGCGAGTCATTGTGAAAACTGGACGTCCGAACGGTATGGCTCAAGATAGTTCGGGTTCACTGTGGGTTGCTGAATCGATGAATCCACCGTCGTTGCTCAAGGTCGAATTAGACGGCAGGAACGAAGTGATGATGACTGAAGGAGACGGCATCGAGTTTATGTTTCCTAACGATTTGGCGTTTGGTCCCGACGGTGTGCTGTACATGACCGATTCGGGAGTTCACCGAGGGCCATTCGTGAAGGCTTGCGAGGAAGGCCGTACCGACTTTCCGATCGATGGCAAGCTATTTCGCATCGATCTCGAAGATATGACAGCTTCCGTGCTCGACGACGGCCTTCAGTTCGCTAATGGTCTAGCGTTTGGTGTTGATCGAGCTCTATACGTAACAGCGACCATTACAGGCATGCTCTATCGATACGAGTGGAACGATGATGGCACCCTAGGCTCAAGGGAAGATTTTGCCGATCTTGTCGATCGTTCCCAGCCGCTAGGATTCACGGGTGGCGATGGTATAGCCGTTGGCGAGAACGGTTACTTCTACTGTGCCGTGGTTGGCCAAGGTGATGTGACGGTGGTCGATACTGACGGATACATAGTCGAGCGAATTAACGTTGGTGGGGACCAACCGACAAACGTTGCGTTCGGTCCGAAGGGAAGCGGCGATATATACGTCACCGTCAAAGACGCGGGAACGGTAGAGCGATATCATGTCGGTGTCGACGGGCTGGCATTGCTCCCTTCGAAGTAAAGTACCGAAATATCGACGACTACGCCTTAGGATCGATCGGTTCAGTTTCGGATGCTTCGTCGAAACTACCACTGGCTCGGCTCAAGAACAGATTCATCGCTGATGCTGCGGCTTCAGGATTGTCCTTCGCTGGAAAGTCACCGCAGTTTTCTGGTTCGATCAATGTCGAATTTTTAAGCGACTCATGCATTTTTACGGCTGCCGCGTGTGATAGTGATTTGCCTTGTCGGCCTCGTAAGACCAAAGTCGATATTTCGTGCATCTCAGCCACCTGGTCGGTATCGATTTCACCGTCGCATACGATGATTCCTGCTGCAGCTGCAGGTGCAATAGCGACAAGGTTACTGGCGATATCAACCGCTGGTTGTCCTTGCGCCATAACCAAAACCGGTTCGCCAATCTCCCAAGTGAGCATCAACAATTCAAGGCTCGATGAAACGTTTGCCAGAATCGAGGCGTGGGTAGGGGCGAGAAACGCGACGAAGTCGTTCCAATCGACTGCCGAGCTACTCGGTGCAACTATCACTAGCGGTTGAGCGTCGTCGCTGCCCTGCCAAGCTTGGATCTTGATATGCGATCCCGATTGCAATGTCACTGAGACTTCTTCGAAGTCGGTCATTTTCAGCTTGTCCTGTACACCCGTACATTAATTCTTGGATGCGAATAGTATCTCGCCTACTGGCATATGCACTAGCTAAAAGAGATCAATCCGTTGCTAACTGGGTGCGAGTGTCGTTCTCTCAGGGTATATTGGCTCGACAACCTAAAAGAGAATCGTAATGTGTTCTATTTATGAATTTACGAGACTCTAGATTTCAAACTTCAGAAGGACGTATCTAAACGTGACTACAAACGATTGGGGATCGATCTACAAAGAAATGGGAGCGAAGCCAGTAATAAACGCGACTGGCAGCGTTACATTACTCGGTGGTTCGACTCCTGTTCCAGAAGTTAAAGCCGCTATGGATGCTGCAGATTCTGCATTTATTCCGCTGATGGAACTTGAACAGGTTGCGGGCGACCGTATTGCCGAAATGCTCGATGTTCCAGCGGCGTACATTACGTCGGGTGCAGGATCGGCATTAACACTTGCTACTGCGGCATTTATGGCGGGAACTGACGATGCAAAAATTGAACAGCTACCCGACACGACAGGGATGCCGAACGAAATTCTGATTCAAAAGCGTCAGCGTTACTGGTACGACAGGTGTCTCGAACTCGCCGGAGCGAAGCTGGTAGAGTTTGGCGATGAGAATGGCACGACTGAGGAAGACCTCAAAAATGCCATCAACGAACGAACTGCGGCCGTTCATTATGTTGTCTACGAACAGAAGCCGACTGATCCGAATGTTCTGACTCTTGAACAGGTTCTAGAAATTACCCATGCAGCAGGAAAACCTGTTTCAGTCGATGCGGCAGGTCAGATCTACCCTCTAGAGAATTTCGGTAAGTACGTGAGGATGGGAGCCGACTTCCAGTGCATCGCAGCTAAATACATGGGCGCACCGCATTCGACGGGGTTTGCTCTCGGTACCAAGGAAGTCATCGACGCTATTGGTCGACATTCATTTGTAGGTTACGAGGGCAGGCGAGTACGTGGAATAGGTCGTCCGCAGAAGATCGACCGACAGGAAATCATGGGAGTCGTCGCTGCCGTAGATCGCTGGCTCACGATAAATCATGAAGATCGATTAGCGTATGCGGAGAGTCAGTCTCAAGCGATATTGAAGCCCCTTCAGGGTATTCCCGGAGTCAAAGCCGAACTCAATACCAACATCATGGGACACCAGCCATTTGGCGCGATTGTGAGCATTGATCCCGCCATTATTGGATTTACGATCGATGATCTAGTCCAGAAACTACAAGATGGCGACCCTTCGATTTGGACCCGTGTGTCATTGGAAGCACCCCAGATCGAAATTCATGTTTTTGGCATGAGCGAAGGACAACCCGAATTGGTCGGTAATGCAATTGCCGATGCCGTGAAGGGTTAGCCCTAGTTTCGAACAACTTTGATAATGCGCCCGGTCGGTATGGCCGGGCGTTTTTCGTCTGAAAAGATGACAATAGCGACACCAGTTTGCAGACTGTCATAAGACCCGAGCAACAGTAGCAGGAGAAGATCTAGTGGCAGTCGAAACCGTTGGAGTGATGAGCCCCGGAGACATGGGGAGTGGCGTTGGTGGGGTACTAAAGAAGAACGGCCTGAGGGTTATCACTGCACTCAATGGTCGAAGCGATGACTCGAAGCAGCGAGCATCTGAACAAGGATTTATAGATGTTGGGTCGCTTGATGAACTGGTAATCCAATCAGATCTCATCTTGTCGATACTTGTGCCATCTGAAGCATTGTCGTTTGCTCAAAATATCGCCGAGTCAATTGTTCGTACCGATTCTCAAGTAGCGGTTGCCGACTGCAATGCTGTTTCACCCGCTACTGGGTTAAAAATTGCCGAAATCATCTCTGCTGCTGGCGGTAAATTCGTCGATGCAGGGATCATTGGTGGATCGCCGCGTGCCGGAGCTGTTCCCCGTTTTTACGCCTCAGGCAAACACGCTGGAATTCTTGCCGAGCTAGACGGCAAGGGAATTTCAGTGCCTGTTATGGATGGCCCAATTGGTAGCGCTTCGGGTCTCAAAATGGTCTACGCTGCGCTGACCAAAGGCACTGCTGCTCTCTACGCATCGACGTTAATGACTGCAAAGTCACTTGATCTATATGAAGATCTGATTGGTGAGTTGGAGCAGAGCCAAGCAGGTACTCTTGCTGCAATGAATAGCGTGAATACAGTTTCTTCTAAGGCGTTCCGCTGGATTGGTGAGATGGACGAGATTGCCGCCACGTTCGGTGACGCTGGCACAACGTCGAAGATCCACGAGGGAGCTTCCGAAACGTTCCAGCAAATCGCTGTCTCATCGATTGGCCATGAACGTGTCGATTCGATCGACAAAAGCCGTTCGCTAGAGGATTCGATTGCCGCAATGCTGAAGAGAGCTGATTAGATGGAAAATATGTCATCACGAAAACTTGCGCTAACCGTCTTTTTTGCATCAGTTGTCATCAACGCCGCACTCGGAATATTTTCGCTGTTCTCCGGAGATTTCGGCGAACTTCAAGGCAAAGTATTAATGACATCTCTGAGTGTTTCGGCAGCTAGCGTGTTATTGCTGTCGATGTTCCCCGCACGGGAAAAAGAGTTGTTGGGACCGGTTCCGACAGTCGGTATGGCTCTTTCAGTGCTTGGGTTCGGAATGTTGGTTGTCCTTGTATGGACAGAGTTCAATGCAGACAATCTTGGACGACTTGCAGCAAGTGTTCTTACGTTTGCAGTGGCGGCCGGTTATGCGTCGCTTGTAGCGTTGGCAATCGTTCACCAAAAATTTCGCAACATAGTCAACGCTGCTTTCGGATTAGCCGCTGTGCTTTCGGTGCTCATCGTCGGATCTCTCTGGAGTGAACCCGAGGGAGACATTATGCTTCGACTAATGGGAGTGATATCGATATTGCTGGCCGCGGCGACTGTGTCGATACCGGTGCTGCAGAGGCTAAACCGCTTGGTGATCAATGATGCTGAATCAATTGTCGAGCGACAGTACACGCATGTGTATCTCGACCAGCAGCCGACGCTTTGTCTCAATTGTGGGAACGCTGGAATAGATATTGCAGAGAACGGTACTTACGAATGTGAGTCGTGTGACGGTCGGTACCGGGTCGAAATACCCGGGTAGATTCACCCGTTCTGATTTGGGCGAATCAGCTAGTCAAAGTGAACGGACGGGTTGCGATAACCAAACGTAAGAGCTGTTACTTTCCAGCTTCGATCTGAGACTTCAGATTATCGGTAATTACTTTGAACTCGGCAGCGACTTCGTCAGATTCAAGAGAAGCTGGTCGCTGTGAATTCGTATATTCAGCGCTCATTGTGAGTGCGCCCAAGAACGGCAGTTCCATCTCTTCAGCAAGAGCCTTGCCACCGCCGGTTCCAAATACTCCGCCTGATAGGTTTTCGACAATTCCGAAGACCTTCAAGTTCATCTTCTTGATCATGTTGATCGAGCGTTTAGCATCGAGAACAGCAAGCTCGTGCGGAGTAGTGACAATCACAAATCCGTCGAGGTTGAGAGTCTGCATGACCGTAAGTGGGGCGTCAGACGTTCCTGGAGGAAGATCGACAACCATGTAATCGGGATCACCCCACTCGGTCGAGTGGAGGAACTGGTTGATAGCGTTATGAATCATCGGGCCACGCCAAACGATTGCTTCATCTTCGTTGTCTTGGAAGAACGCCATAGACATGACCTTCACACCAAAGCGGGATGGCGGAACCAACTTTTCACCGTTCTGGATCGGACCTTCTGAGATCCTGAGAACCCGCGTCACGTTAGGGCAGTCGATATCGCAATCGAACAGTGCGACGTCGTTTTCTTGCAAAGCAAGTGTCACCGCTAGGTTGGTGGCAACGGTCGTTTTACCAACTCCACCCTTACCTGAATAAACCCCGACTCGAACGCCAATACCTTCGAGCGATTCAGAAACTTTTCGTCGCTCCTGAAAGTTTGCACGCACCTGTGCAAGTCGGGCTTCTTCTTGAGGGGTTAGTTTTCGAGGTGACGACATATTTTTGGGTCAGGAAACTTTTAGTCGCGGCAAACCGCAGATTAGTAGATACGAGTAGAGCGAACTGTTTTAGTCGATGCCCAAAAGACGCTTGCCGTCTTCGGTAATCATGTCGGGGGTCCAAGGGGGGTCGAACACAACATCAACCTGCACATCTTCCACGTCGTCGATCTCAGCAATTCGCCATTCTGCCTGCTGAGCGATGTAAGGACCCATGCCGCAACCGGGGGCGGTCAGCGTCATCTCGACGTGAACATCTCCATCGGCAACTTCGACTGTGTAGATCAGCCCGAGATCGACAACGTTGACCGGGATTTCCGGGTCGTAAACGTCGCGTAGTGCCTCGAGAACGATCTCTTGTTCTAGTACTGCATCGTCGGCCATTAGTTTCTCCGAGAGCCATGGTAAATACGGTTCGCCACGGCAGCCAAATCAGAATCAAACAGATATTAGTCTACCAGAGAGGTAAGGAATTTTTGGCATGAGGGAGCTAGGATTTTTGACGCGATCAAATAATCAATACGTCGGATGGGTGAAGGGTTGACCGCCAACGTGATTGGCAGAAGCAATTGCTAGTCAGCCCTAACTATCTCTTCTGGTACACCGTCGGCTGTTGCGGGGGCTAGTTCTACAGCAGTATCTGGTTCGGGGTCGATCGATTTCGAGCCATCCATATCGACGAGCACTTTGCGTATATCGACCACCTGATCTCGAAGCAGAGCAGCCTTTTCGAACTCGAGGTCTCGGGCAGCTTTCTTCATCTGCTTTTCCAGATCCTTCAAGAGCCTGAGTAGATCGTTCTTCGGCAATGCAGATGGCGTGATGTAAGGAGTCTTGGTCTCAGCGACTTGTCTGACCTGAGTCGTAATGTCCTTGACTGCCTTGACAATAGAAGTAGGCGTGATCGAGTTGGCATCATTGTGCGCCTTCTGAATCTTGCGTCGTCGGTCGGTTTCATCCATAGCGAACTTCATCGATTTCGTGATCTTGTCGGCGTACATGACAACCTTGCCTTCGACGTGACGTGCTGCTCGGCCGATGGTCTGAACCAGTGAAGTGCTTGAACGCAGGTAGCCCTCTTTATCCGCGTCGAGAATTGCGACCAACGACACCTCTGGCAGATCAAGTCCCTCACGAAGCAGGTTGATTCCAACTACTACATCGTAAACACCCAGTCGTAAATCTCGGAGAATCTCCGTGCGCTCCAAAGTCTGAATATCGGAATGGAGATACTGCACTCGAATTCCGAGTTCCCGTAGATAGTCGGAAAGCTCTTCCGCCATACGCTTGGTCAGCGTCGTTACAAGTACTCGTTCGTGCTTAGCGGTGGTCGCTTGAATTCGTTCGAGTAGATTGTCGATCTGGCCTTCGGTCGGCTCCATGATGATCTCAGGATCGATCAAACCGGTAGGTCTAATCACCTGCTCGACGCGACGATCTTCGTGTGCCGCCTCGTAAGGACCCGGCGTGGCAGAGACATAAACGATCTGCTTTACTCGATCTTCAAATTCTTCGAATGCAAGAGGACGGTTGTCCATCGCAGAAGGCAGTCGGAACCCGTAATCGACCAGACTCGTCTTACGGGCGAAGTCGCCTTTGTACATTCCGTTGATCTGCGGGAGCGTGATGTGCGATTCGTCGATGAAAATTACGAAATCGTCAGGGAAGTAGTCCAACAACGTCCACGGAGCCGAACCCGGGGGACGTCGACCAAGCGGACGCGAATAGTTCTCGATTCCAGGACAGGAACCGGTTTCCTTGAGCATTTCAAGATCGAAGTTCGTCCGTTGTTCCAAACGCTGTGCTTCGACGAGTTTCCCGTTCGAACGTAGTGCGTCAAGTCGCACGCCAAGTTCGTTTTCGATGTCCTGTAAAGCCTCTTTTAGTTCGTCTTCTGGAGTTACGAAGTGCTTGCCAGGGAATATATCTATGTGATCGAGTTCAGCGAGGATCTCGCCAGTAAGCGGGTCGAGCTCGATGATGCGTTCGATTTCGTCGCCGAAGAACTGCACCCGAATCGCCAGCTCTTCGTAAGCCGGCATGATTTCGAGCGTGTCACCACGAAGACGGAATCGACCTCGAACCATCTCCATGTCGTTTCGTTCGTAGTACATATCGATGAGCTTGCGTACGACTTTGCGAAGTCCGGGCTCTTCGCCTTTGCGCAGATTGAGAACGACTGAACGATATTCCTCGGGAGATCCGAGACCGTAAATGCACGAAACACTAGCGACGATTAGCGTGTCGCGGCGGGTCAATAACGCTCTTGTTGCAGCATGCCTGAGACGGTCGATCTCTTCGTTAACGTCAGATTCCTTCTCGATGTAGGTATCCGACTGCGGGATATATGCTTCGGGCTGGTAGTAGTCGTAGTAGCTAACGAAGTACTGCACCGAGTTGTTCGGGAAGAAATCTTGGAACTCGGACGACAGCTGTGCCGCCAGCGTCTTATTGTGAGCAATAACGAGGGTAGGGCGTTGAACTTCTTCAACGATCTTTGCCATCGTGAACGTCTTGCCGGAGCCAGTGACGCCGAGCAGGGTCTGATGTTTTAGCTCATCGTTCAGCCCGGCTGACAGGTCGCGTATCGCCGCGGGCTGGTCACCTGTCGGCTCGAAATCGGCTTCGATCTCAAATCGACCTTTAATTTTCGGATTAGGCATTCTCGAATTCTACCTCCTGAACCGTCAGGGTTGAACTGTGAATGTCACTAGCCGCATACCATAGCTGACCGGTGCCGGCGCTTAGATGAAGACTAGACGTCGTCCCAATTCTTTGGAATCTGCGGGATCTCCCAAAGAATGTCGGGGCGCCAATCGCCCCAGGCGCTGTTGAACGGTTTGCGGTTTTCCGCCACCGTTTGCAGAGCTTGGGCGGCAGCGTCACGAACTTTCTGGGCCTCGAACTCGGTGAAAATCCCTGCTTCGATCGCCTCGGCGAATTCATCCTCATCTTTGTATCGCCACGTCTTGCGATCGGGCTGAACCACGACATCGAGGAACATATCGAAAGTGTCGAATCCGATGCTTGTTCGCTTGTAAGGGGCATCGATATTGATGTACCAGCTCCGTACTTCGTTCATCTGAGGTTCCCAGAAAACCCAAAGCGACCACATCAATCGGGGATTCTTTATCCGAAGAGTTCCCGAGGTGTGCCAGTTTCGTTTTGCCATGGTCCATTTTTTGGCGGCCATAGATTCTGCACTCAGATGCCCCCTGCCGTTGTCGACTTCGTCTGAAGTATTGGTCACTCCGTTCAGTACGAGCGTGTCGAGCGGTAGCCATGTCGCTACTAGTTCTGGAGAGTCGACCACGACGATCGACGGGAATACGGTTTGCACGCGATCTCCGAACACATTGCGGACCACAATGTGCTGTCCAGTTTCGAATCGGGTGGGAGGAATCATTCGTCTTTGATTATTTCTATGTTTCCGTCGGAGTGTAGACCATTGGCGCATTATGCCTGTTGTGACAACATGCTCATCTGCAAAATACTGAGCGGAGTTTATAGATGACGAACCTGAAAGTTGTAATTGGAACTGACCACGTGGGCACTCAATATGCCGACGAGTTGATCGATTCCTTCCCTGATATCGAGTTCGTGATAGCCTACGATTCAGCTGACCACGTCGAAGCAATCAAAGGTGCTGATGCCTTCTTTGGCTGGCCTAATGACGAAGCGTTCGCCGCAGCCGATCAGCTGAGGTGGATCGCTTGCCCTGGTATGGGAATCGACAAGATAGTCGCCTACCAGAACATCGTCGATTCCGATGTGCCAATCACCAATGCTCCCGGCACGCATGTCACTTCAATGGGTGACCACGTGATCGGTGCGATGGTCGGTCTGACTCACCGTTTTCAGGAAGCATTTGAAGATCGCCAGAAAAAGACGTGGGATACCGAGAAGTACGCTTCACGCATTACTGAAATTACTGGAACAACGGTCGGTATTTTGGGACTCGGTGCGATAGGTCGGGCGGTTGCCGAACGGGTGTCGGCATTTGGCACAACGACGTACGCAATCGACCCTGCGCCTTCGAACGTTCCTGCAACCATCAAAGAATGCTGGGATTTAGATCGTCTTGACGATCTGGCGAAAGTATCTGACTTCCTAGTGATCGCAGCTCCGGTGCTTGATACCACGCGAAACTCCATCGACGCACGCCGAATCGCAATGATGCCCAAGGGCAGCTACATTATCGTGATTTCACGTGGTGAAATTGTTGATGAGGATGCAATGTGCGATGCGCTAGAATCGGGACATCTTGCTGGTGCAGCACTCGATGCTACCGCAGTCGAACCGTTGGCTGACGATTCACGATTGTGGATGCTGCCAAACGTAATTCTTACACCACATTCTTCAGCGCTTACGCCTGAGCTATACGAAATGCGACGACAGGCGTTCAAGTCGAATCTACATCGTTTTGCTGCAGGTGTAGAGCTTCAGAATATCTGCAACAAGACAGCAGGATTCTAGGTTCTGTCTGGTTGGCCGATATGAGCTGAGGCGATTAATCCGCTGATTGGTCGCCTCAGCTCATATCGAAACTAGTCTGATGTCTTGTGCCGGGCGAGCACGACGATCTCGTCGCTTTCCTCGTCTAGCTCGCCGCCTTCGAAATCGCCCCACATCTCGATAACTTCCAAGCCGACTCGATCGCATAGGGCGATGATCTGCTCGGGGTACAGGAAACGAACAACAACTTCGAGGTCTTGTCGCCTAAGAATCTCACCTTTCGGATCAAGCTCTTCAGCAATCTGAACACCGTGATTTAATTGTGATTCTAGATCGAAACGATTCTTTGCCGTTAGAACGTATCGACCACCATCGGGCTTATCTACAACCTCTAAAAGGAACTCTTCGTCAGGATCATCGGCGAGCATTTCGGGGTCGGGATAGAACAGGTTGAACGCCATCGTTCCGTCTGGTGCCAAATGCTTTGCAGCGCAACATAGCGTACCGATCTGTTCAGCCTCGGTCGTTGCGAGTAATAACGTTCGCGCCGGGATAGTCACAACTGGAAACAGTCGTTTCAAATCGAAATCACGCATGTCAGCCTGAATCAGTCGAAGGCTGCCATCAAGCGGTGCTACGTCTAGGGCGTTCTGCTGTGCGACCTTGAGCATTGGTTCGAAAAGATCGATCCCAACGACTTCCATTCCCTGTTGAGCGAGCGGCAGGGCAATACGCCCTGTACCAACACCAATTTCCAAAACAGGCCCGCCAGAAGCCTTGCAAAGTCCGTGATAGAAATCGATATCTCCGGGGTCAGCAGCCGCATAGAAAATGTCGTACCACTCGGCCCACGCCACGTAGTCCATCGTCACTTGTAATTGAATCCATATCCGGCCATAAAAGCCTCTAAGCCCGTCCGACGATTTCCATGAAGTGGCGACCGTAGCTGCTCATGAACGTTGGAATGTGGGTGTAGTGGTACTGAATGCCGGCTTGGGTGTTCTTCAACGCTCCCTCGGCTGCACTCGGCGTTCCTGAGGCGTGCCCGGCTGCATGAATTCTGTCGAAGGTTTCCTTGACGACTTTCTGAACATCAGGGTGTCCATTGTCACCGGGGTAACCCATTGATTGCGCTAGGTCGGTTGGTCCGATGAAGAACACGTCGATGTCAGGAACGGCGAGTATCTCATCGAGATTATCGACAGCAGCTATGTCTTCGATCTGAATACAGACGAGCATCTCTCGATTGGCGTCTTTGACGTACTCAGAAGTTGGCGATCCCCAGCCGAAATCTGCCATACGTCCTCCACCTAGTCCCCTCATGCCGTTCGGGTGGTACAGGCAGGCTTCGACAACGGCGCTGGCTTCGTCTGCGGTATTAACGTGAGGAACCTGGACACCCATGGCACCGCGATCGAGGTACTTATTGATGATCGCTGGATCGTTTTTCTCAGGTCGAACGATTGGTGTGATACCGCGAATTTCAGCAGCCATAATCATCGGACCGATGTTGTCTGGGGTAATCGACCCGTGTTCTGCATCGAGCATCACCCAGTCGAAGTTGAGTTCGCCGATCATTTCCACGATTTCGGCGGAGGGAAATTGAACCGAAACCCCGTAAGCCGGTTCCCCTGACTTGATGAGATTTTTCATTCGATTCTGTCTATTTCGTTTGGTGTCTGACTGCAGCATGGTGTTTTATGTCTCTTCGCTCAATGCGATTTTCTTGCTACGGGTTGATCTGTAAACTGATGGTCTTAGGGCGATAATCTGCTAAATCGTCTTGAAGATTTCGAATTGCCTAACGTACTGGCAGTGCCATTGTCTCATCAGATGTTGACATGCCAACTGTGCGGGAAGAAAATTTTCATCTTACTCCGAATTCCGTAACGTCCGAAGTCGACTCGCTTGAGTGACTATCAGAAGGGAATTCGTTTTGGCTCTCGCATCTTTAATAGTTGAATAGGCCGCTCCACAGTGACACAGCTCGCATCTCGACAGGCAAATCTGGGTACCGAAACTGCGTTCGAAACCCTCGCAAAGGCCAAAGAGCTCGAACGGCAGGGAAAATCGATCATTCACCTCGAAATTGGTGAACCTGATTTCGATACTCCTGAGCACATCCGCTCCGCCGCCAAAAAGGCTCTCGACGACGGATTCACCCACTACGGTGCATCCGCCGGTCAGCTCGAAACCCGCCAGGCTATCGCCAAGCACCAGACCGAGCGACAGGGCTACGACGTATCGCCAGACAGCGTGATCGTCACCCCTGGTGGTAAGCCAGTCATGTTCTTCACGATAATGGCACTCATTGAAGAGGGCGACGAGGTTATTTACCCGAACCCCGGTTTCCCTATCTACGAATCGATGATCGAGTACATGGGCGGCACAGCCGTTCCGATGCAGCTGAATGAAGAGACCGGCTACAACGCCGATATCGATAAGCTCCGTTCGTTGATTACGCCTCGCACTAAGTTGATGATCGTCAACTCGCCCAACAACCCGTGTGGAAGTGTTATTCCTGAAGCAGATCTCGAGAAAATCGCTCAGATGGCTGTCGAAAATGACATCACCGTCATGTCCGACGAAATTTACAAAGACATGTACTACGGCGACGAGGTAGAGCATGTTTCTATTACGAAATTCCCCGGCATGCGCGAGCGCACGGTGATTCTCGATGGCTTCTCGAAGAGCTACGCTATGACCGGCTGGCGCTTGGGCTACGGCATCTTCCCTGAATTCCTTGTTGAGCCTGTGACCCGACTCATGACCAACAGCGTGTCTTGCACTTCAGTTCACACCCAGATGGCCGGCATTGCTGCGCTTGGAGGTTCTCAGGAATCAGTGAAGGAAATGATGAAAGAGTTCACCATCCGACGAGACATCATCGTCGAGGGGTTGAATTCACTTCCTGGAGTCACTTGCCCGACACCGAAGGGTGCTTTCTATGCGTTCCCGAACATCAAGGGAACCGGATTGAGCTCGCAGGAGTTTGCCGAGAAGGCAATGTACCAGGGTGGCGTTGCGCTGCTTTCAGGGACTGCTTTCGGTGTTTTCGGTGACGGTTACGTTCGAGTTTCGTTTGCGAACTCACGAGAGAACCTCAAAGAGGCTATTGAGCGACTCCGCAAGATTCTCTAGGTTTCGTATTTACGCTCCGCTTCGAAAATCACTTCATTCGTTGGACGTGGACTTCGCACGCCGTCATTAGGTCACGGGTGTGTGCGCGAACGATAGCTCTGAGCACATGCTGACTGGTCTGTGATTTTCGCAGCGTCCGATTCAGCGATTGCGACCGCACGTACTGATCCGATTATCGGTTTGGCGCTCGATGCAATCCTCGCAGTTGCCAGAACGCTGCTCGTTAGCTCCGCCGCCGCCCTTAGCGTCTTTCCCTTTCGGCGTAATTTATCCTGTGTTCGTTCATTACCGAGATACAGGCGTGGAGATTGGACGTAATCCGGGTCAATGTGACGCTAGGTATGACGAATTGGGCTTCTTACCTGCAAACAGGTAAATCAGCACAGGTGTTTCGAATTAGTGTTCTAAAAGCTTCCCTTTAATAGAACGCTTGTGCTAATTTTTATAGACGGTAGTGATTGGAACAACTAATTGATCTCTGCCAAATGCAAATAAGGCAGGGTTCGGATGATGAAGCTAAAAGAGTTGCCAAAGGTAGCCACCATTGAAATTAAAATAATTGGTATCGGTGGGGCTGGATGCTCCTCACTAAATCGATTGTCAGAAACTGTGTCGAGTGAAGTACCCATGCTCGGTATCGACACCGGATCAGCGACTGCACATCTAAATGATGGTGTGGAAGCACTATCCATTGGAAATGGTTTTGGTAGCGGTGGAGACCCTGAAGCCGCTGTAGATCTGTTTAGCGAATATGAATCAAGGTTGATTGAATTCATCGATGGCGCGGACGTGGTGATTCTGCTAGCTGGTTTAGGCCGAGGGACAGGCTCGGGGCTTGCACCAGAGATAGCTCGACTTACACGAGATTCAGGTGCGCTGACGATTGCAGCAGTGAACATGCCATTCGAATTCGAAGGTCGCTTACGAAATCAATCTGCGACACGTGCACGTGAGCTCCTAGAATCTTCAGCCGATGCCGTAATAACAATGTGCAACGATGATTTAGTGGTCGGCGATACGATGAGTGGTTCGTTGAATGCTGCCTTGCAAAATTCTGACATGAGTATCACAGCTGCGGTACATGCAATTACGCTCGCACTTGAGTCTTCGCCTGAACGTTCTGAATCCGTACAGGTTTCGCTTACAAACGCTGGTGCGTCGGCTGTTGTTTCGGGTGTTTTCACTGGGCTTCATGCCGGTAGTAACGCTGTTCAACAAGCGTTTGCTTCTACTTCAAACAATTTCGTTGGCGCCCGATCGGCCGTTGTGCACGTCGAGGGCGGCATTGGATTATCGCTTGGTCAAGTTGCCGAGGCTGTCGCCAAGGTACGAGAGGAAATTGGCTTAGACACTGCGGTTCACGTTTCCAGTGAACGATTGATCGGTATGGGGCGAGAGATGAAAGTAACGATAGTTCTTGCTGGAATCGACAGTGGTCTAACTAGGGAAGAAAAGTTCACTTCGATCATTCCTGTACGACGTGAAGCAACGATAACTCCCTTAGAGTCGGTGTTCGACACACCAGCGCCTCGTCGCACGCGTGGACCTGTACTTCTACCAACTGGCTAATTTGTGAAAGTCGTTGCCACACACAACGTCTACATATAGCGGACCCGGTCGAGAGACCGGTTGGCGTAACGTCGCACCAAACGCCTCGGTGCGGCGTTCACTTTTAAGTGATGCCGATATTAGTTGGAAGCTAAAGAACTAGTCGGCGACTACCGGCGAAGCAGCAATCGAAGCTGGCGGGATAAACATGTAGCCGCTACCTCGAACTGTCTTGATAAGGCCCTTGCCCAAAGAGGTCTTGTTCAACTTCTTGCGCAATCGAAATATGGCGACATCGACGGCGTTCTCGGCGGGCCGCGAATCCTTCGACCAGCACCTGTTCATGAGTGCTTCTGGTGAAATGGGTTTGTCCGGTGATGACGCAAGTGCATGCATCAACAGAAACTCCGTTGGGGATAAAGAGATCAACATTCCGTCCATCTCCATTCGTTCCGACTCAGGATTCAATGCGAAGCCGTCCATTCGGATCGGACGAGTCGCAGTAGGTGAGTCAGTGCTGCTTGATGTGACGGGTTTTTCTACGATTCGGAACGGCTGGCTTTGACCTGATGTGCTCTCACGACCTGATTCGAGCGCACTGTGCGAACTGAAACTCACTATTAATTCAAGTTGTTCTATTTCTTCAAGGGACGGCAGTTCAGCTGATTTGCTGAATACATAAACCACGCCGATGGTGTCGATTCCGCGGCTGATCGGTACCACGATTCCCTGTGAAAAACCGGCGTTCTCAGCCCACGACGGCAGCCCTTCAGTACGTGTGTCGGTGTTTGAAAGAATGATGGCGGATCCTTGTCTGGCCGCTATCGCACCAGGGTCTTCGCCATTGACCGGTTCGAACTGGTCTCGGATGTGGGAAAGCTGACCATCGTAGTTCCAATTGGAAGGGGCAAGAACTCCATGAGCATCACGAAGATTGAACACGATGGCTGCTGGGTACTCGGTCGCCATTCTCGCGGCGGCAGCAAGACGTGCATCAGCGCTGAGTGAATCATTTGCTCGGAGAGTGCGAATTCCGCTGAGAATTCTGCTTGAACTAGCCTCCTTTAACAGTTTGGCTTCAGCTTCAGCGAGCTCCTTGCTCACAATCCGAATCCGATTCGACAAAAACACGTGAATACCAATCGAACTGCCGGTTAATGCTGTACCAATTATCATTGACCCAAGTGCACTACCGGTAAGCAACCCAACCGAAATTACGACCGACAGTGCTATGACTGATGCCATTGAATAATTGACCCAATTGTCGCTGTAAACGTTTATCCATTTATTAAGTGAATAATGCCGCGGCGATCCGGTATCGTTGATCGTATAGCTGGTATTGATTGTGGTCATAAGAGTCACACTATCGAAAACTGTGGTTTAGCTACCTGTTTACAGTTGAACAGAGTTTGATGGAATCTAAATCTAAACCGAAGTTGATTGTCAGAAGTGCTCGAACAAGACGTACACTAGAAGTAAGCAATTCAGAAATTCTTACTGAAACTATTCCTACCATCAGAAGGGCACCAGAACACTGGGCACTCTAGGCCGACTGAAAAGTCTCATCGGTGGCGGCAACAAGAACGACAACTCAGCATTAGCTGAATCGAACTCACGAACTAGCAAACGTACAGCCGCGAACCGCACTCCAAATTCCGAAGAAACTACCCTCTCCCGCTCTGGCGACTCCCCATCGGGGTCACGCAGGGAATCAAACCCCTCTCGCAAATCGAATCGACGTTCGGCCGAACGCTTGGACCGGCGTGAGAATACACGTCGCAGTGAATCACGTACTGATGACAGAACTTCTCGACTTAACGACTCACAAGATAACGATCGACGTGACCGAGATGGTCGAGGAGATGACCAGCGTGACGATCGCGATAACAGCCGCGGTGGAAGACCCCCCACCAATCGTGCTCGGCGTAATGATCAACGGAACTCACGATATAACGATCGACACGATGAACGACGTTCCGGAGCGCCGCGGCGTGAACGAAACGTAAATTCACGACCAATGATCGATGGCCGGCAAAGTCATGATAATGACGATCGGTCGAGACGCTCGAACGCTGACACTCGCACTACCCGCTCGAGTAATGACAGTCTGCGAGATAGTCGTGGTGACGACCGAAGACTCGATGACAGATCTCAACGAGAAGATTTCGGTCACAGACATGGCAACCGACCAGAGCGTCGACCGAGAAGCGAGTCACCAAATAAATCTGTCGCAGAACGTAACTCACGACGATCGAGTAACGAAGATCGCTATTCAAAACCTGAATATAGCGAAACCCGTGAAGAGGCTAAAGCACAAAGCACACGGCGATCTGAGCGCACACCAGTTCGCCGACGTGAACAAGAACGTCAGCCAGACAAGAAAATCCTCACTCAGGTTCGTACCGATCTAGTTGGCACAGAAGATTGGGGTGGACTCGAACTCGAAAAGACCATCGTGAATTCGATTTCCAATATGGGATACGAGTCTCCATCAGATATTCAAGAAGCCTCCATTCCTTGGCAGCTTGAGGGTCGTGACGTGGTAGCGCAAGCTGTCACTGGGTCAGGCAAAACTGCTGCATTCGGAATTCCGATGTGTAATCAGGTCGATCCTGACTCAGGGGACATACAGGGTCTCGTGCTTGTGCCTACTCGGGAACTTGCTCAGCAAGTGCAAAGAGAACTGGCTCTGATCGGTCGTGACCGGGGAATCAGCGTCGTAGCTGTTTACGGTGGTGAGCCTATTGCGAAGCAGATTCGTGCGTTGGAAACAAACGCAACAATCGTTGTCGGCACGCCGGGGCGACTCAAAGATTTGATGAACCGTCGTATTCTTGATTTGGGTTACGTGCAATACGCTGTGCTGGACGAAGCCGACGAAATGCTCGATATCGGATTTGCCGACGATATGGAGTTCATCCTCAAGCGAACACCGAGCACGCGCCAAACTGCGTTGTTCTCAGCGACGATCCCCGGATTTATTCGTGGACTGATTCGCCGCTATCTCGACGACCCTCGCTGGATTCAGTTGGTTAACGATTCAAAAGGAATAGAAACGGTCACCGAAGTCGACCAGATTTTCTACGACGTTGCATCGCAAGACAAAGCGGACGGAATCCTCGAAATTCTCGATGACATCACACAAGGTTCGCAGGTTCTGATCTTCAGGAAAATGCAGGTCGGAGTAGACCGACTTTCTAAGGGGCTTGCCGGCGAAGGTTTCGCTATCAAGGGAATCCACGGTGGTATGTCGCAGTCAGAGCGTAACCGTGTGATGAACGCATTCCGAGACGGAAGTCTGAGAATGTTGGTTGCGACTAATCTCGCAGCACGTGGTCTCGATATACCGACGATCTCTCATGTCATCAATTACGACATGCCTGAGAATATCGAAGAGTACGTTCACCGAATCGGTCGAACGGCTCGAATGGGTAAACGTGGTACGGCTGTTAGCTTCATCGGTGAATGGGACTTCGAATTGCACGAACAGATCGTTGCCAAGATCGGTGAAGACAAGATGATTCGCCGTAAGTTCTCGTTTTACTAAAGTACGTTAGTCGAGGTGTCAGTCGTGCTCGTCATCGGATGACTCGGCTCAGCGTCGCAAGCTCCTACCCTCTCCCTCCCTCCCACTCTTGGAGGGAGGACTGATTGTTCAGGTTAAGCGAAGCCTCGTGCGCCGGTTAAATTCCGACTTTGCCGCCTCGGACGTTTGTGCCATCGCCTGTGATTAACTTAACTATCTCTTGTGAATAGATAACTTCGGTGTCATCTTCTGGTTGGTAGTCCAGATATTTTCGAGCGGTCTCTAATGACCAGAAGCGTCGAGTGTTATCGCTACATCCGTACGCAACAACGAACGGCACGCCATGTTCGTTCTCGATGTTCGGTGCTTCGACCGCTTTGGTGAATAACTGAGTTATGTCCCGTGGACTGATGTAGGCACCCAGATTCCGTTTGAACTCCTCTAAGCCGCCTCGGGTTTGTTCCGCCGGCGAATCGGCTGATAGATATTGAGCAGCTTGAATAGGGCGAGTGAATCCGATTCGTAGCATCACCGTTTCGAGCTTTCGACCAAAAATGCCACAGGCATACGGATAAGACAACAGCTCGTAAGCAGCCTTCGCCCAGCCGTAGAAATTATCGGAAATCGGAAAATCTGTCGGTCGAACCATGTCCATCTTGCGATCGTGAATTAGCGAATGCTCATACCAGTCAGCGGCGTGGTTGGAACTTGCAACGGCGATACGACGGACCCCGGCATCGTACGCAGAACGATAGATGTTGTTCGCCATCTGAACGTTCTCGTGTTCATTATCGAATCTATCTATTGGCGCCTTTTCGAACTCGGATCCACGTGCCGTGTGCGGCTTGAATGCCAAGTGAATTACTGCATCGACACCTTCGAACAGGTGGGCATATTTTGATCGATCCGTATCAATGAAATCGGCAATATACACTCCCTCGATTTTGTTGCCATCACGGTCAGTGTCTGAAACGTCGGCAAGAACCAGATCGAAATGGTCCCGCATTGTGGGCAGTATCAACGAAGCGATGTATCCACTCGCACCTGTCATTAGCACTTTATGTTTCGCCATATTGAAAAATTCCTAGAAATGAAATGCTGCTAGGTTTCAGTCGTAAGTCGGTAATTAAAGTTCGCCACTGCTGTCGATTCGAGCAAACGGACTACGACATTTACGGAGTCTCTCGTCATGTTTGGTAGTTGTCAACGACATTCGACCGCTCCGTCACTTCAAATGATCTGTAAAATCTGGGTATGACTACAAAAAGCTGGCTCAAAGGGAATCTTCACACACACACGACCAACAGCGACGGCGACGAATCTCCGGAACACGTTGCAGAGTGGTATCACGAACAGGGCTATGATTGGCTGTGTCTCTCAGACCACAATCACTTGACGATTCTCGAAGGCACAAACGCCGAAAAAGCCAGGTGGCCGTTACTAGTAACCGGTGAAGAAGTCACCTCTCGTAATTCCGCAGGGCCAGTTCATGTGAACGGATATGGAGTCACAGAAGTTGTCGAGGCTTCCGACTCAACCGATATCGTTACGGCAATGCGAGAAAACGTTGAACGGATCGTTGCAGCTGGTGGCATGGCGTCGATCAATCACCCCAACTTCCGCTGGGCGTTCGATGACGGTGCGATGATGCAGGTTGAGGGCTACAAGTTCATGGAAGTGTTCAACGGCCATCCTGAGACCCATAACGCCGGTGGCGGTGGCAAAGCAAGTACTGACGGCATTTGGGATCGACTCCTGAGTCATGGTCGACGAGTGTGGGGAATCGCAGTCGATGACTCGCATCACTACACCGGCGAGTTCAACGCAAATCGATCGAATCCGGGAAGAGGATGGGTGCAGGTCAAGGCAGCCAAGCTGGCGCAGCAAGATATCTACGAAGCGATGTCGGATGGCGATTTCTACGCCTCGACCGGTGTGACCATTGGAGACATGGTGTCGGGGCCCCGGCAGATTAAGCTCGATATCGATCCTGAAACAACGCCGAGTGATAGCATTCAGGCAAAGTACACAACTTTGTTCACGGGCATGAACGGTCGATTGCTCTACGAATCGACGAGTCTTTCTCCTTCGTACTCACCGACCCGACTCGATGGTTATGTGCGGGCGACCGTCTACTCATCAAGAGGCACGCGCGCATGGTCGCAACCAGTGTTCATCAGCGAATAGCTCGTTAGATTTGCTGGGCTGATGCCGCACCATGCTGTGAGTAACCAGAAAGCTCACGTGAAAGAATTTTCGGATGACGCTAGTTGGGGTCCACTGTTGACGACAAAGTACGAAGGAACGATCCACGCTCCGCAGTTTCCTGAAGGGCTCGAATGGTTCAACATTAAAGCCGCGTTAACGCTGGAAGACCTACGTGGTCGACTTGTCATTCTTCATTTCTGGACCTACTGCTGAATTAACTGCATGCACGTACTTCCGCAGTTGCGGAAGCTGGAACAAAAGTACGACGATATTCTGACCGTCGTAGGTGTTCACTCAGCGAAATTCAATGCTGAAAAGTCGTCCGAGAACGTTCGTGAAGCAGTGCGTCGTTACGGAATCAGGCACCCTGTCGTGAACGATGCCGACTTCGAGATTTGGAAATCGTACGCCACACGAGCCTGGCCGACCCTGATGTTTCTGGATCCGACAGGCAAAGTAATAGGTCGACACGAAGGTGAATTTCCTTTCGGCGCTCTCGATCAAGTGCTGGCTGAGATGATCGAAGAACACGAACCGTTAGGTAACTTTGTACCTGGGAAGCTGGACCTGATTCCCGAGACTCAGCCTGAAATACAACTGTCGTTCCCCGGCAAAGTTACTGCCGACGCCGAGCGGGAGACTTTGGTGATCTCAGATTCGAATCACCGCCGCCTTATCATCAGTGATCTCGACGGTAAGGTCGAAGCTGTCATTGGTAACGGCGAATCTCCGCTGGCAGATAGCGAACAGCCCGGCGTTTATTCCGAACGCACTTTCGATCAACCACTATTCGACAATCCGCAAGGTGTCGTCATTGACGGCGAAACTCTATATGTCACCGACGCCGGAACACACACCATCGTGAAGATTGGTCTTGTTGGGGGAACGGCCGAGACTATTGCCGGAACCGGGACACAGTCCATGTATAGGCATCAGGGTGGAGACGCTCTCACAATGCCACTGAACTCGCCGTACGACCTCTCTCTTCATAGAGGAGTGCTGTACGTCGCGATGGCGGGGTTCCATCAGCTTTGGTCTATGAACTTAGCTGAGAGCACCGTGAGTCCGTTCGCTGGTGATGGTGGCGAAGACATACACGATGATCTCAAATCGAATGCCCGACTCGCACAACCGTGTGGAGTTGAAGTGTCGAACAACGCCGTCTTTTTCATCGATAGTGAAACCAGCGCGCTGAGAGTTTCTGCGATTGCAGACGAGGGCAGGGTGGTAACTCTGGTCGGCAAAGGGCTATTTGATTTTGGCGACGTCGATGCAGTCGGCAAAGACGCTCTGTTTCAGCATCCTCAGGGTCTCGCCGTCAGCAAAGATGTCATCTACATTGCCGATTCGTATAACAACAAAATCAAGTCTGTCGCTATTGGGTCGCTGCAGGTAAGCACTGTTGCTGGTTCGGGGATAGTTGGCGATATCGACGGGTTCAGCACCATCGCCCAATTTAGTGAACCTGCTGGCGTGGCGGTCGCTGGAAATCGTGTTTACGTCGCTGATACCAATAACCATAAAATCAAAATTATGGAATTAGACACGAAAGAGGTCTACATGCTGGATCTCACCGGTCTTTAACTTCCTGTCGGATCATCTCCAAATTTGCTGTACCGCTAACTGATCAACACGCATCGAACCCACATAAATCAATCCCGCACGAGCACTAAGAGAATCACAAGAACATGCCCAACCGACTTGCCAACGAAACAAGCCCGTACTTGCTCCAGCACAAGGACAATCCGGTCGATTGGTATCCGTGGGGTGAAGAGGCGTTAGCCGCTGCGAAACTGTTCGATAAACCCATCCTATTGTCTATCGGTTACTCGTCGTGTCACTGGTGCCACGTCATGGCACACGAATCGTTCGAAAACGAGTCGATAGCAGCAGTAATGAATGCTGGGTTCATCAACATCAAGGTCGATCGAGAAGAACTTCCCGACGTCGATTCGATCTATATGACCGCAGTCCAAGCAATGACCGGATCGGGCGGTTGGCCTCTAACCATGTTTATTGCCCCCGATGGTCAACCGTTTTTTGGTGGAACGTACTTCCCTCCTGAAGATCGACCTAACATGGCAGGATTCCCTAGGGTGCTCGCTGCGATATCGGACGCTTATACCAACAGGCGTCAGGAAATCCTCGACAATTCAAAGCAAGTTGTGGACGCTATTCGCGAGCAATCAACTCCGAAGAAAATTGAGGGATCAGTTGATGAATCGCTCATATTTGGAAGTTTTACGCAGCTGGTCAGAAACGCTGATCTGGAGCACGGTGGATCGCAAGGCGCACCAAAATTTCCACAACCGATGATCTACGAACTATTGCTTCGGTACTGGAAACGAACCGGTAGCTCGCAAGTGCTCGACATAGTGATTCTTACGCTGGAAAAAATGGCGCATGGTGGTATTTATGATCAGATCGGCGGCGGTTTCTCCCGCTACTCAGTAGATGATCACTGGCTCGTACCTCACTTCGAGAAGATGCTATACGACAACGCCCTGCTCGTATCGCTATATGTCCATGCGTATCAGGCAATGAAAAAACCTCTATTCAAACGCATCGTTGAGGAAACACTCGAATATGTGACCAACGAGATGACTCACGCTGCCGGAGGGTTCTACTCAGCATCTGATGCTGACTCCGAGGGAGTCGAAGGGAAATTCTTCGTCTGGACCACCGCCGAAATCGATTCCGTACTCGAATCGTCTGATGCGGAACTCGCCAAAGCTTACTGGGGAATATCGGAAGAAGGTAATTTCGAGGGATCGAACATCTTGAACCTGTCGATGTCACAGCCGGAGTTCTTATCTCGAACTGCGGGGGAACCTGCTGACGTTATTGCCGACATTGAGCGAGTTCGTGGGATTCTCTATCAGGAGCGGTCGAAACGAATAGCGCCGGGAATCGACGATAAAATCCTGGTTTCCTGGAACGCACTTATGCTCAAAGCGTTTGCAGAAGCTGGTGCCGTATTTGAAAACAACGGCTGGATAGCAACGGCTGAAAAGAACGCCCGACTGTTGTTAGATCAGGTGCGTGACGAGAACGGACTATTGCTTCACACATGGAAAGCAACCAGCGATTCGGACGGAGACGCCAGAATCCTTGGGTATCTCGACGACCACTCTTACTTGATCGACGCTCTTCTGACGCTGTATGAGGCGACGTTCGACTTCTCATACGTTCGCGAGGCGCAGGCAGTTGCCGATCAGATGATCGAGCGTTTCTGGGACAAAGACTGGGGTGTGTTCTACGACACCTCGCTCGAGCACTCGAAGTTACTGGTTCGCCCTCGTGATGTCCTCGATAACGCTGTACCCTCGGGTGGAGCGATTGCTGCGATTGCTTTGCAACGCCTGAGCGTATTCACCGGCACCGCCGAATACGCGGAAAAGGCCGAAACGTCGATGAAGGCGTTGATTCCGTACATGGAGCAATCACCATCGGCGGTCACATCCTGGATAGCGGCGGTCGATTTCCTGCGATCTAACTCGCAAGAAGTGGTGCTGATAGGCGATGATTCGGATTCGGTTATCTCAGAAATGAAACGTGAACTTCGAAGCAAGTTCGAACCTAACCGGGTATTGGCGGGCGCTGCAGCGGGTTTAAGCAAATCTGGTGATTCGCCATTATTGAAGGACCGAGATCAGGTAGATGGCAAGTCGACGGCTTATGTTTGCGAAAACTATGCTTGTAAATTGCCCGTTACAAGTGCGGCTGAGATGCGCGAGCAGCTAGGGCTGATCTGAATCAGCGGAGTCAGTGGAATCGGTTGAGCGTGGTGAATCAGAGCCGCTAGTATTTTGATCATCTGCCGCTTCTTGTGAGGCGCGGGTATCTGCCCTGCGGTCGATTCGTTCGCGAATAACGGCCAATCCGACCCCTGCTGCAGTTCCAACCACGCCCATCATCGCAAGCAACGGGCCGGCGGTCATTCTACACATCTAGTTACAGCGTCCGATCTATCTCATAAAAAGCGGCAGTACAACTGAATATTGTACTGCTATATGATTTCTAGCGAAAATAAATAGGCGGGTCGAAACGGGCGAATCTACTGGTTCGTCGGCTCGTTACTCGGCTGCTGCGTACTTCTCCAGAACTTCGTCGGAGAAGTCGCCGTTTGAGTAAACCTTCGAAACATCATCGAGTTCTTCAAGCGAATCTAAAAGTCTCAGCGTCTGCATTGCACCCTTGTCATCGAGGGGGGCAAGACTGGTTGGAACCAAGGCAACATCGCCGCTTTCAACTATGATGCCAGTGAGAGCTTCGACGCTGGTCTTCACCTGTGCGAACTCTTCGTATGGCGCAGTGACTTGAACCACATTGCCATCGACTTCAACATCTTCGGCTCCGGCGTCAACAATCTCCAGAGCAATGTCGTCAGGGTCACCGTCTGTTACTTCGACAGTGATTAATCCCTTATTTTCGAAATTCCAAGAAACAGCTCCCGCTCCAGCGAGATTCCCACCGGCTCGGGTGATTTTTGCTCGAACTTCGGCAGCCGTACGGTTCTTGTTGTCGGTCAACGTTTGAACGATGATGCCAGCACCACCAGGACCGTAGGCCTCATAACTGATTTCTTCGAGTACAACTGAATCATCACCGACGCCGGATCCGCGGGCAATCGCTCGGTCGATGTTGTCTTTCGGCATGTTCAACGACTTGGCGTTATCAACCGCAAGTCGTAGGCGGAAATTCATCTCAGGGTTCGGGTCTCCAGCGCGGGCTGCGACCATGATTTCTCGAGCAAGCTTTGTGAAAAGTTGACCACGCTTAGCGTCGGCCGCACCTTTTTTGTGCTTGATCGTGCTCCATTTAGAGTGACCTGACATTCAGATATTTCCTATTGGCCTCTACGTGACGATTGCTACTGGTTCCAAGCGAACCAAACGAACTGAGCGAACAGTTTACCGAAAATACCGGGGTTAGAGAATGCCGTCGGGCGGATCTATCTTCATCGTGCCGACTTTTTTGTCGACATCGACGATTACGCCTTCTAGAACAGGGATGAGAATTTCGTCTCCCTTCTTTTTCCCGGGGGCTGGCTTGGCAGTGATGATAAATACGTCGTTACTGCCTGTTTCGAGGATTTCGGTTAGCTTGCCGAGATGTTGACCATCTACAGTTGTCACGTCGGAACCAAGAATTTCGTAGTGGTAGTAGACACCGGGAGGATTTTCGGGGAGCTCTTCGGCTGGAACTGAAAGTTCGAGATCTCTCAAGTGGTCGGCTTTTTCAATCGAATTGATATTTTCGAATCGAAGTTTGGCTGAATCGCCTGATTTACCGGTTTCGACAATCTCGTATTCTCTGCCGTCGGCAATAACGATGTCGCCAACAATGAATCGATCAGTAATCCCTGAGTAGACCTCAACGAGAAGTGCGCCCTTGATGCCGGTAGGGCGGCGGACGCGGCCGACCACAACTAATTCATTCAGTTCTTCGCCCGGGGTATCGGGTTGACTGTTTGAATCGGTCATGGGAGTTTCAGAGGGTGCAGACGTGCTAGTCGATCTCGAGGCTGACACGGGTGTCGGCCTTTACTGCTGCAACTCGCAGGAGAGAGCGCATCGACTGGGCAACTCGACCGTCACGGCCGATTACTTTGCCCTTGTCCTGATCGTCTACTGACAGGTGTAGGAATATGCGTTCGCCGTCGTCCTCTTCGGTTACAGATACTGCATCCGGGTTCGAGGCGAGTGCACGGGCGATGTACTCGATCATCTCTCGCATCGAGTCGATCGGCGACATATCGTCGCCTTCGGACTCTTCAACTTGGACGTCGTCATCACGCTCAGCCACTAGGAGTTACTGCCTTCTTAGGAGTTGATACCTTAGGAAGGATTCCAGCGGACTGGAGAAGATACGTAACTGATTCAGATGGCTGTGCACCCTTACCAATCCATTCGTTGACCTTCTCTTCGTCGAGCTTGATCTCAGGTGGGTTTGGGAAGGGATCGTACGTGCCGATCTGTTCGATGAAAGCACCATCGCGAGCTGCTCGCTGGTCAGCGACAACTACTCGGTAGAAAGGGTGCTTCTTGCCACCAACGCGTTTAAGACGGATTCGAACCATTCGTGAAATCACTCCGTGCCGTAATTAAGGAGACGGCGGAAAAGCTATAGATCAGACTCTAGCCAATTGCCAGAGTTCAGACATCATCGACCTAAAATTGTATTGCCCATTACGTTGCAGGTCAAAGGGGCTTGAAGGTGGAGTTTGAACTCATTTTAGCTTTCGACTGCAATCAGCCTACAAATTAATGCCCTTTATCCGTAAGACGTTCGCGCATATTCGGGTGCCTGGCGGAACGTTCTGAGAGCTGATGTCAGGTCGGTTCCTGCAGTGAAATCGGGTGCTGGAACTGGGTTGACTATGCCGCTGATAACCGGAAATACGCCAGCCCATATATAGATCAACGTCTTACGCGTCGTCGACCGGTGCACCAGTTCTTACTTTATTAATGCAGTTGTAAGCTCGAAACGGAAAACCGTAGTCTGTCGCATTTCGACGTTGTTAGGCTCCCGGTCTTCTTCCCATCGACCCGGTAAGCAGTCCTCGGTAATTACCTCAAGCGCATGCATTACTTCTTCAGGATCTTCGACTTTTTCTGTTTTTCCAATGGCAACAACCGATCGGTAGTTCATTGAGTGATCAAACAGCGAGCGGGCGAGTACAAATCCATCGACATGAGTAACGACTAAGATGATGTTCGCTTCAGAATTTGCCCAACGAAACATCCAGGCGGCTGGGGTACCGTTCGACCGTAAAGTGTTGGAAGCACGACGGGACCGTGATCAGATTAGTACGCCACGTGGCATAGATACCCGTCATCGAAAATCGAGTAGATCGTTTCTTTGTCGTAATCGCCACGTTCAGAAACACGTATGATTTTGATCAATGGATTCGCTCATTCTTGTTCCTTTTACAAACCCTTAATACCGGATTCGAATCAGATATTCGAAATCCTACCCCACATATCTGAGATATGGCGAAACGTAACTACTTCTGGTGATATGAAGCGTACCCAGCAGGACAGGTTCGGCAGTAACCTAATGTGCATCTAAAGCTTATCGACCTGTAACGACTTTCTGACGAACTTCTTTGACTAATTCCGACCAACAAATATCAGTGCTGTTCTTCGCCGTATTGCACGAGCGAGCCGGAACTCGAAGCGTTACTATTACCGCAACCGATGGAATGACTGTCGATGACGCTGTCGTAGCTGCACGAAAAGCTGCTCCGAGCGATCCTCAACCCGGAACTAGCGTGATGCTGGCGCTCAACAGTGTGTACGTAAAGGGTGATCAGCTCGTGCAAGCCGGAGACGAGATCGCTCTTATCCCGCCTGTAAGTGGTGGCTCAGGCGATATCAAGACAGATTTTGACTGGGTGTTCATCACTCCCGAAAAGCTCCAAGAAAAGCCGCTTACAGATTTCGTTACAACCGGCATTGACGGTGCTGTTGTGACTTTCTTGGGAGTAACTCGCTGCGTTAACGAGGGTCGGAACGTTGAGTATCTCGAGTACGAAGCGTACCTGCCGATGGCTGAAAACAAGATCGCAGAGATCATTTCGGAAATGCGTGCAAAGTGGGAACTAGGGAAAATTGCTATCGCCCATCGTACCGGCAGAGTCGATATTGGTGAAACGAGCATGGTCGTTGCCGTTGGTTCGGCTCATAGGCGACCTGCTTTCGAATCGGCTTTGTACTTCGTCGACCGCTTAAAAGAGATCGTTCCTATCTGGAAGAAAGAACTCTTTGTTGGCGGAGAAGTGTGGATTGGCGATACTTCGGGTGCTGGAAAACCTGCGGAACTAGCTGACTAGCCCACATTATTAATGAATCTTACGAATTCCAGCTGCAATGTAGCGACGCGTGCTTGAAGAGGCAACTTGACCAATGAATCGCAACAAAATAGAGAAGTCACGCTGAACCCCGACGGTTCGGTGATTAAGTCTGAAGATATTCGCAAGATCTATGGCGATGTTGCGGCAGTCGATGGCATTTCATTCGCAGTAGAACCGGGTGAAACATACGGGCTACTCGGTCCGAATGGTGCGGGTAAAACGACCACCATGCGTATGCTCGCCGGACTATCGCCTACGAACTCCGGAGCGATCACCGTTTCAGGAATCGACGTTGTGAAAGACAATCGAGCCGTTCGCGAGATCATGGGAGTTGTGACTCAGCACGATGGGCTCGACGGGGGTCTGACCGTATTTCAAAACCTGTTCCTTCACGGATTCCTAGCAGGGCTTTCAAGAAAAGATTCGAAGAATCGTTCTCATGAGGTACTTGAATTCTTCGGTCTTAGAGATCGCTCGAAATCGAATGTCTACGAACTCTCTGGCGGTATGAAACGTCGGTTGGCGATTGCTCGGTCGATGATGACGAGCCCGAGTGTGATTGTAATGGACGAGCCGTCGACCGGACTCGACCCACAGAGTCGAAATCGGGTGTGGGAAGAATTGGCCGTTCTAAAGGACGCGGGCGTGACCGTGCTTCTTTCGACGCATTACATGGAAGAGGCAACTATTTTGTGTGATCGACTCTCGGTCATGGATCACGGCAAGATCCTCGATGAGGGCACGCCTGATCAAATGATCGAACGACACGCTCCGAAAGAAGTTGCGCAGTTACGAGTATCCCCAGTTTCTATACGCACCGTTCGGGGGTACTTGACTGAACATAATATTACGTTCCGAGAAGTCGGAGCCTTGATTAGCGTGACAGGGGCGAACGGTGATCGCCCTGATCTTTCTGGACTCAAAAACCTTGACGGAGTACGAACGTCGTATCGTGCCGGTAATTTAGAAGATGTGTTCCTTGCGATAACAGGACGAGAACTGAGAGACGGATAGTGAACCTCGCAATTCCAACCCCTGATATCCGCCGTAGAAGCGTCACTGGGCTGTGGCTTCGTCACGCGGTATCGTTTGTTCGATACTGGAAATTCGTGATCACATGGGTCCTAATCGAGCCGGTCATCATTCTTGTGGCAGTCGGGTTCGGAGTCGGCAAACTTATCGACGAAGTCGATGGCGCTCCTTCTTATGCAGAGTTCGTAACACCCGGACTGATTATGGGTAATGCGATGTTCCACGCACTGTTTGAAACGTCGTGGAACGCGTACAACCGAATCGACAACGACGTATATGAAACTGCACTGACAACGCCGATAACCATCACTGAAATCACGATGGGCGATATTCTGTGGGCAGTCACTAGATCAATCATGACGGTCGTAGGGACAGCGACAGTTGCGGCGTTGTTCGGTTGGCTTAGTCATTGGGAAGCGATTGGAATAATTATTCCGGCGGTAATGGTTGGAATTACGTTCGGTGCGCTTGGGTTCTTGTTCTCTGCGGTAGCTCCGCACACAACGTTCTTAACCCTGGTATTTACGTTAGTCGCATCGCCAATGTTCTTCTTCTCAGGGTCATTCTTCCCAATATCTATACTTCCCGACTGGGTAGAACCGATCGCATGGTTCATGCCACTTACCTCAGCAGTTCACATCGCACGTGGGTTTGCATTGGGAAGTCTCGACATAACTCACCTTTGGGCAGCGTTGTACATGATTGTGCTAACTGCGATTATCTGGCCTGCAGCGATCTTCCTGCTAAGGCGCCGGCTGATCAAATAAAAGAGAGGCTTGTCCGAACGCTTGTGGATTTGGTTCGATATATCAAAAGAATCGTGCGGAACTCCTTTGCCGATCAAGGAGTGTGAAGATATATTGAATTGGTTCGCACTGGCACATCTTCTGCGGAGGGTTCGCATAGTGGCCTAGTGCGCCCGCCTGCTAAGCGGGTTGGGGGTGTTAAGCTCCCTCGCGGGTTCGAATCCCGCACCCTCCGCCACTTTTACAAATAGAAGATGTGCTTCCGCCGCAAACTGTAAGTTGATTTCGTACAGATCAACCTACAGTTTGCGGCGGAAGCTATTGCTGAGAAGCCCCGACTAGGTGCCGATTCGTATACCGGGTTCGCAGATCGAACGAACTGTTTCTATCGCTGCCAAAACAGCTAAGAAACTGGTCTTAGGATTTGTCTCATGCGGCATGTTTTCGAATCTGAACGAGAACTTTCCCGCCTTGCTGATCGCTTTGATTTCATGAACATTACCAGGTGAATCAGGATCAGCAACCACTCGAACCTTCGTCGCATCAGGTCCGATTCCCGCCATGCTGACGGTTGCGGCGACGTTTACGTTCGCGGGGAACAACCCAACCGCCTCAGTCGCTGAGCCCTCGAAAATAACAGTTGATTCCGTTATTTCTTTGTCTTCCCAGTCGGCAAAACCGGGTGCTCCGCTTAGTGAGATCGGCTTCTTCGTCGAAACTATAGTTACTTCTTCGAGCAATTCCTTCGAAGCTCGTAGTGCGTCGATTCCACCGACTGCGCCAGAAGGGATGTAGATTGACGCACCTGACTTATCGGCTGCCGCAGAGACAGCTCGCAAGAAACCGGGCGAAATCATCGCTCCGGAGCTCATTATGAGCATCGAAGCACCTGAGCTGAGGACCGTTTCAGCGTGAGCGACAACAGCGACTTGAGACGCGCATTCAATGATGAGATCGATATTTGGGAGCTTTACGAGTTCTGCTACAGTTTCAACCTGAACTGGCTCAGGGGCATTTCCCGTGCCAAGTTCTTTGGCAAGTGCGTCTCGTCCGGGTTGATATTCGTCGAACAGGCCAATGATTCGTGCTGAGCCCGCTTCGCCCCTGTGAACCGCTCGCGCTAGTTCGGATCCCATCGATCCGCACCCGATCAGTCCCACGTTTACTTGCGCTTGTTCTGGCACTGCTTCTACTACTCCGCTCACTGCTTATTGGCTCTAGTCGATATTGCCGATGCTACCATCTGAATATCGCTGATTGATGATAACTGCCAAATAGGTAATTTCGCTTTGCGCTTTGTATGTGGTCGATAGTCAGGATATCCTTATGATCTTACCGTTCGATGATAAATTCACAAAGTCGAGTTCTCACTGATCAGTTCGTAAAGCCCATGGTCAGAATCTCGTCCACCCTAACAGCCTAAAAATTGCCTAGCTATCACGTATGGACCGTCGGTTGTCAGATGAATACGTCTGACTCAGAACGCCTGTCCAGCGGATTCTCAAATATGGGATTCGATTCGACCGACGACATGGCGAACGCCGACGTGGTTGTGTTGAACACTTGCGTAGTTCGCCAGTCTGCCGAAGATACCGCCACAGGCGTGTTAGGGCGACTCGCCAAACGAACAAAGGGTAATGACGATCGTATGATCGCCGTGATGGGCTGCATGGTTGGCCCTGAGCAAAAAGAGCTCAAGCGTCGGTTCCCGTATGTCGATGTGTGGGCACGACCTCAAGAATTCGAGCCAATTCTTGAAACAGCCGGAATGCGGCACGGACTCGATCCCGAAGGATGTCTTGCCGGAGCCGTTCCGGAAAATCCGAACGTAGCTTCATTCATCCCAATCGTTCACGGTTGCGATAAGTTCTGTACTTTCTGCATCATCCCTTATCGCCGAGGACGAGAAAACAGTCGGTCGTCTGCCGATATCGTTCACGAAGCCGAAATGATGGTCGCTCGTGGAGTGAAAGAAATCACACTGCTCGGCCAAAACGTCGATTCTTATGGTCACGACATTCGACCTCGAATCGATCTTGCTGATCTTTTTGAGATGGTTCACGAAATCAACGGTCTCGAACGAATCAGGTTTATGACTTCGCATCCGAACGATATGTCGCTGAGAATAATCGAGGCAATTCGGGACCTCCCGAAGGTTTGTGAGATGGTCAATCTGCCGTTTCAGGCGGGAGATGACACGATGCTGGCGAATATGCGTCGGGGATACACCATCGGCCAGTTCCTCGACAAAATTGCTCAGATCAAAGACGTTATACCTAATGTCACGTTAACCACTGATCTCATCGTTGGTTTCAGCGGCGAAACCGATGAGCAGTTTGAGTGTTCGATGGATGTTCTTCGAGCCGTTGAATTTTCTAAGGTTCACACATCTGAATACTCAAACCGTGAAGGTACGTTCGCCTCTCGCAAGATGACCGACGACGTACCAAGGGCCGTCAAGAAGGCGAGAAAAGTAGCTGTCGACGAGTTTCAACAGATCGTTCAGGGCAAAAATAACGATCTTTTAGTTGGAACCCAGTTCGATGTACTTGTCGAAGGTCTCAAGCGGGGTAGGGTGCACGGTCGTAGTAGAGGCGATAAACTAATTTACATAGATGCACCAGTCACCAGAGACGATAGGGTGCCTGAGCCGCAACCGGGTGAGACTGTTCGAGTTGAAATAACTGATAGTTCACCGTGGTCTCTAGAGTCGGAGTTGGTCTCATCTCAGACCACAGCCACGGTAAATAAGGAAAAGGTACCGGTCGTATGACGACTGCTTTCACAAAGCAGACAACGATTCCGATTACGGAATTAGAGCAGTCGGCTTTTTGCCAGACTGATGGCAATCTGCGAACAAAAACCCTCGAAGAGGAATTTCAAGCTGGCGTGCGTTGGCAGAAAGTGCCGACTCGCTACTTGAAGCTGACCCCTGAGGAAATAGCTGAAGGAATCGAATTTGCTCGTAAAGAAATCGGTACTAAAGCGGTAATTCTAGGTCACCACTATCAGCGTGACGATGTGATCAAATATGCCGATTTCACTGGCGACTCATACAAACTATCGAAAATAGCTGCTGAGACTAAAGACGCCAAATGGATTATTTTCTGTGGCGTCCACTTCATGGCTGAAACAGCGGATATTCTCACGTCGCCTGACCAGAACGTGCTGTTACCTAATATGGCAGCTGGCTGCTCAATGGCCGACATGGCGAAGTCAGCCGATGTCACTGATTGCTGGGACGATATTGAATCTGTTCTCGGTTCAACTGAGAGTGTCATCCCAATCACATATATGAACTCTGCTGCAGCGATCAAAGCCCACTGCGGTAAAAATGATGGACTCGTCTGCACCTCTTCGAACGCCGACAAAGCGTTCGACTGGGCGCTGGAACGAGGCGAAAAGATATTATTCCTTCCTGATCAGCATCTTGGTCGTAACACTGCAATCGCAAAGGGCATTTCTGAAGACGAAATGGCTCTTTGGAATCCGTTCCTGCCGATGGGAGGGCTTTCAGAAGACGAAATTAAGAACGCCAAAGTGCTGCTTTGGCAGGGTCACTGCTCGGTTCACACCCGCTTTACGGTCGATCAGATCGATGCGGCGCGCGAGCGTGATTCGGAAACGACGATTATCGTTCACCCCGAGTGCACTCAGGAAGTTGTTGCGGCAGCCGATATGTACGGCTCGACTGAATTGATCCTCGAAACTATCGCCAACGCACCTGCGGGTTCGTCTTGGGGAGTTGGAACTGAGATCAGCATGGTTCGACGATTGACAGCTGAAAATCCCGA
>Ga0233439_10000131_pt1 | contig 125231 bp, 130 predicted proteins | sample SI_123_September_6_FD_182713 | JGI IMG/M metagenome (GOLD analysis project Ga0233439, IMG submission 182713) | Seawater microbial communities from Saanich Inlet, British Columbia, Canada - SI_123_September2016_100_MG | ecosystem: Environmental > Aquatic > Marine > Inlet | place: Canada...
AAAGAGATAATAAACAAGCCGAGTTAAGTGAGTTAATTTTAAAATTAACAACACTATTAAAACCAGGCGGAGTGTTAGTGTTGGGTAAGTTTTATTTTTGGTCTAAAATACCTTTTGAACGAACTCAGGAAGGCATTGAAAAAGTAGCTCGTGATGAAATGTTTAAATTGATAAACTAACAGATAGTTTAACTATAACTAAATATGACTCAACCCCGGAACCACATGGTATACTTGAATATATAATAATTCAAAAAACAGCTTAATTTTATTTATAGATTAGACTATTATATTATCACATTTACTAAATTGATTTAAACTTTGTTAACGTATAATAAATATATGAATTTGATTTGCATAATACCATTAATAATAGGTTTTTTCTCTAATGCAGTATCAGCATTTAGGGTAAAGAAACGAGCCGAATCACGTTTAATTAATCCATATATACCATTACCTGATTTAGTTCATGATTATTTTCCTAACATTCCACTTTTAATTCCTGATTATTTTCTACTTTTTTGTACAAGTTTAGCGATTATTTACTATAATTCTCTTCTTGAAATTGAAAAGAATTTATTATGTATCGGGTTATGCGCAATTATAAGATCCTTTAGTGTTTTTTTAACCATCCTACCAACATGTGTACCAAAGCCAAATGAAGAAAGTAAATCATTATATGCCACTCTTTTTCTTTCTACACACGATCTGATGTTTAGCGGACATTCATTATTATTTATTGGTATTGGAAAAATGCTTAATTCCTTCTTTATACAAGTAGTTGGTCCACTATTTTTAGTTTTAGCTAGACAACATTATACCATAGATGTGTGTGTTTCCGGTTTAGTTTATTTTTTCGTCTTTCAACATTTAGATACTGATACCTTTTATTATTTTCCATATAGTTACAAAATAAGTTAGATTTTATTTATAGATTAGACAAATATACACTATATATGAATCCTGATAAACCTGATTATCACATTGAAAACTTTTGGTTATTTTTTAAAAAAAGCATGTATAATTATTATGGAGAAGATAATTTACGACCAATTAATCTTTGGTGTGAACAATTAAATAATTTACAAAAAGAAGAGAATTATAATGAAATAGAAAATAAAATTAGAAATTATATTTCATTATATGCTATTGATTTAATACGAAATTTAGATCGGTATCATATGGGTATTTTAATTGCTAATATTAAACGATGGAATGCTATTTCTAATAATTATAACTTTGAAAAAACAGATTCAAAATATCATAATATCATTTTTCTTTTGATTGATATTTATCAATCCTTATTAAAAACAAATTTAGATTATACCCATATTTTTAAACAAGTAGAATTATTTATTATCTACCAAGACTTTACTTTATTAATTGAATTTGCAGTTAAATATGAAAAACCAAGTATTTTAAATAAATTATTGGCATATTGTGATATAACAAAGGTTATTAGTGAAATGTATCATATTAAATTAAAAAAAAACTTATCTGGTAGAAAAATTTTAAAATTAATCGAGCTAAGATTAATCAAATTGTAAAACTAAATCCACATTCTAAACAAGTAATAAAAACAGTAGCAGATTCATCACCGCTCCTAGTTTGTCTTTCTGATACTTGACATCGTTTCATTTTACATTTTTTACAAGTAAAAGCATTACTAGCAGCTTGATTATTTTTCTTATCCTCTTCTAATGCTTTTCTATGAAGAATTTCCTTATACTTTTCTGGGTCCAATTCTTCTAATCTCAAATTACATATTTCACTTGGATTAATTAGTTTGTCCTTTATGCTATTTTTCAAAAAATCTGACTTTTTGAAAAGTTGTACAATTTCATTAACCTTTGTATTAAAAATAGAATCAAGTAAAAAGGGTGTTTCATTTCTGTTAGCATAATTTATTGAAAATAAAGCTATATTTTCCGAAATTAAAGTTGCATTTTTCTTTGCAATATATTCTGAAAATAAATTGATAGCATATTTTATTAAATCTTGGTCAATTTCCATTGTATTATAAATTAATATTAATTATACTTTTCTAAATCAATTTTTATTTTTCTATACATCCATGTTGGAATTACCGTTATCGTCTTCGGCTAATGGTTCACTAGTTTGATTATATTCTGCAGTCCATGTTCCAATAGTTTTATTATCAATTGGACCTATCACATTGTTATCCCATTTAATTTTATTTCCAAATTTTTTTTTAGGTTCTTCATCAACGTCTTCCTCGATATCAGTATTTGGTAGTTCGTATAATTGCCATACAATATCTATAATATTATCTTTTACTGGATTAACATAACCAGTAATCGTATTGATATGATAAAAATAATTTTCACTCCCCAAAGTAATTAGATTTTTAGCTATATCAATAGAGTTATATCGATTTTTCAAATACATCTGTCCATTAAATTTAGATATTTTACTTAATTTAATATCTATATATGGGTTATCTAATGGAATTGGTTTTACATTAGGCTTTTGCCAATAATAGTCTGGATTATATTGTCGAGGATGGAATAATCGATGATCCATTTTAATAAAACCTAAACTGTGGCTGAATGTATTTGGTTTATTCAAATCTATCTGATACAAATTATTCCAAAATGGAATACGCGCCGAATATCTTATAAACATTCTAATTTCATCATTATTTAACCATGTTCCAAAACCTCGCATTCTATATTTATTAATAATTTCAAGAGGATCATTGGTACCTGCAAAATATTTATAATCTAAATTCATAAAAGTTAAATGTGCCGATACACAAGATGGTGTCATATATACATTATTATTATCATAATATGCGCGAACACAAGGCAAGTGGAACTGACTAACAGATGCAAAGAAATCATCTCCTTTAATAGGAAATACTTCCAAAGGATGATCAATATATGGGGATGATATTTTTGTCTTGAAATTAAATGCGAGACTGATTCCACAAGTATCAATATTCTTATTTATTGGATTAATACCATTCTGATTACCGTTAGCATTATCAATAATAGTATCAATTTCAGCATCTGTAAAATCCATTGGAGTACTGATATTAATGGGAGTATTTTTAAGTTCTTTCTTTGATAATTTGATATTAATATTTTTACCATGAATATATTCGAAATATATTGGGTATTTTGATTTAAGTATATTAATCTCATCATCATTAAAATCTTTTAGCTCATGTTTTATTTTATTAATATGTTGTTTCTCAATATAAGCAGAAAACAAAGCAATTACTTTTTCTTTTTGTAAATTCGAAACAATAAATTCATATGGTAAATCTTGTTTTACAATATTATTTTTAATAAATTCTTCGGTAACAAAAAGATAAATACGTTTTGTTATATCCATTTTAATGTGATTATATTCAAATGTTGGATTAAAAGATAGTAAATTCTGTGTCACTTGATTATATAGTTTGGTAGAAATATCAATAAACTCAAACATATCACTTGTTTTTATCATAATATCAATATCAGATTCGGAGTAATATTCATTAAAGAATCTATTATAAATTTGGTCAATATCTCCTATAGTATCTTGTCCATTAAATAGGTCAAGGAGAGGATGTTTATATTGTAAACAAGCAGTCATTACACTTCCTGAAATCGCCATTTTATTCTCTTTAAAATTAATATTTTTAAACAAGTCGGTAGTTGAATTATTAGTTGTAAATATATTAAATCGAATTTTAAATTCGTCTAATGTACAAATTCTATGGGTTGGTTTATTATCATAATCAATTTCAACTCCTCCAATATTAAATTCTGGATTTAAACTATGATTACCAACCAAAATTGGCATATATGGATTATGATGTGGATTATATTTATTGAACATAAATACTGGTAACTTGGAGGCTGTATCTATATCAAAAATAAAAGGATCACTTGTTTTTACATATGAACGTTTAATACATTCTTCAAGATAAAATCTTATCCATGCATAACCAAATAAATATTCATATAGTTCAGAAAATTTATATATATATGATTTCATCATATTTAATATTTGTATATTATTCAATACTAAATGACAATAATTTTTTGATATAACCATTTTGGAAAATAATAGATATTTTTGATAGTTATTTAATCTTGAAAATAAATTATAGATATCGTCTTTATTAAAATCACATGATTTCACTGGAGAAAACAACGTATATCCTTTTCTCTTAACTGTTGTTGATGGGTCAATATAATTCTTGCTTTTGAAAATTTCCTCTAAATAATTTTCTTTAACACCTACCTTATCTAATGATTTTAAGAAATCGCTAAGTTCATCATTATTTATTGTTTTAATATTAGAAAAAATAAATCTTCTTTTATTCCAATTCGTTGTTATATTTAATTTACACTGATAAGGTTTTGACCAATATCGAGATTCTTTTAATGTTTTGATAATTGACTCAACATTCATTTTATTATTAATATTATTGATATCTTCTGAAAAAAAATCAGATAACACAACTAGATTATATAATTTAGATAAATCAGTAGTTTCACTAAAATTATTTAGATATTGTTGCAAATTCAAAAAAGAAATATTAAATATTGGCAAAACAAACACTGTATCTAATAAATCATAATTAAAATGATTACTATGTGATATCAGTTCTTTATCTAGTGTTACTATATTATGATAATGTATGCTATTTTTAACAATAGTTGTTGATGTTTTATAAATAATCATCTTTTGTAAAGATTCAATCAATTTATCTTTATTTAATGTCTGCATACATATTTCATCATTCATCTCAGTAGATAATGGACATAATACATATATGGTTTTGACATATTTGGATATATTTATTTTAGATATACTCACATCTTCTCCAGTATATTCATCTTGAATAATAATTTCTTTCATTGTATTAAAAGGGTTATTGATTCTATGTGATACAGTAGTAGTCATTATAGTAATATTTTTTCTATAAAAAAATTTATTTATCAATTTTTATTTTGAGATATACAAACTAAGTGCAATGCAATCCTGATTGCAGGGATGCGCTTTGGACCTAATAATATAGTTTGTTTACCATTTTCTGACCAGTTTGTTTGTCTGTAAATATTTGGATATAATCGTCTTTTTCCATTTTATTTAACGTTGTATTGATTAATTCAACTGGTGCTTTAAAAGCCTTAATATTATTTATTACCATATTTACTAATATATCTTGTTTTATGGGAAGTTGTGATTTCTTTAAATAGTGATTGGCAGAACATGATATTATATCGTTTCTAGTATATGCCAATTCTTCATATACTTTCTTAATAACAACATCATTAGAATTAATTTGATTAAATATATTTATCAAATTAATTTTAGACTCGCCTACATAATTTTCATTAAAAACATAGTTTTCTCCCGACTTTTCTACCAATTTTGCAATGATAAATGATGAAATGATATTATTAATAAATTTAATCGGATAATTGGATAAGTTTTGACCATCCAGCTTCTCAAATGCTTGCTTGATAGTAATCTTTGGCCGTATAGTATTCGTTACACCATTACAAAATAATTCAAGAAACATCATATGTGCAGGTAACATAATAATATTAGTTTTTTGTTTATGACTATTAAATCTAATAGTAATATCAACCATACCAAGATGTGGATAATTTATTAAAAACTGATTTTTAGACTCTGTTCTGTATTGTTGATGTATTTCATATAGAATTTTCGTAAAAGTTCCATTCTTACATACCGTTTTTGTACTGCCTTGACTAAAATTAATATCCCAAATATCCTGCGATGCAATTAAGACAAATTTATTTGAATGTTGTTTATATGACTGGCTATAATCATCTAATATAATGTTATATTTATATAATTCTTTATCAGTAAAATATTTGGAAAGTAACACATAATTTTGTACTTCAAATAGACTAGATACTGGTTCAAATGACCAATGATATAAAAGTCGTTGCATTAAATTATATTCAAGTAACTTAATAAATTCATCTTTATAACTGAGTTTATGTCCAAGCATATAGATAATTTGATTATTGTTTATGGTGTCATTGATAATATTATTATTAGCTTTTAAAGCCAATAATTTAATATTATCAGAATTATCAAATAGTTTTAGTTTTCCCAAAATAATTGTTGATATTATTTCTTCTGTATTACTTGTAGGTAAAAAATTTAATAAACAATTGTAATAATTAACTATATCAGTCACTGAAGAAACTTGTTTATCAATAAATCTATATACTACAAGCTTGTCATATTTTTGTAATTTTAACAAATCATTTTTATACTGACAAGTAAATTCTATTAAATCATCTGTATCTAAGCTCTGAATAATTTGTGATAATATTTCTAATACAGTAGTGGTCAAAGCACTTAATAACATTTCATCATCTTTTACTAGATAATAATATTTAGTATAGCAATTATTCAAATACTGCATATAATGATTAAAAAGATAAATATTACGAACAGTTGTTTTTATTTCATAATCTATTGTAGGTCTGTTATCATATAAAAATGTTCCTATAAGCTTAAGATATGATTTATAAAAGTTTGAAACATAACTATCATAATTTTTAATATAACACGAATACTGTTTTATAAATTCATCATTATTATGTATACTTTTCTTTAATAAAATAGTTATAAAATGGTCTTCAAGAATTGTGGAACATAACACATTATATGCTTTAATAATAAATTGTGTTTTTCCTAATCTATATTTCGGATCATAAGTTGAACCTTTTGATACTTGACAATGTATTAACATAGTATTTATTTTATTAACCTTATTATAGTATTCTTTAATAAAGGTAATAACATTCGATAATTCCAATTTATTACTACGAGTTAATTCACGAAAAATATTTCGCTGTGCTTTCAAGCTTTGAGTTAAATAAGTAATTGAAGTTTCTATTAACTTGATTTTATGTTTTTCTATTAACTCGACGCTTAATTTATTGTAATTATAATTGGCAAATATATAATATTGAAACATCGATGGGTGATATAAAATATTATCATTAATAATAAAATTTTCTAAAAAGTTATATTTTCCTCCAGCCGTTTCATCTATAATCTTTGAAGAAAATGGCATGATTATATGATTTTTATCTATTAAAGATGTCATTAATATATTATGTATATACAAATAAATTATATATATTAAATATCAATTTTTATTTTTGTATTGAAAATACATGTATTGCAATCAGGATTGCATTCTAAAAATAACTGCAATCCAGGGATTGCATTTGGAAAGAAAAGAAAAAAAGCAATCCCGATTGCTTTTCTTTACCCAAATCAATGTCCAAATACAATTCGCTCATTATGGTATATATCTAGGTTTATCATAATTATATAATTTTACAGTAAATTCATATTCACTTATTGGTAAAGTAACAGTAGTATTATCATAAATTTCATTTTTAGTATCAATTGGATATTTAAACTCAAAATCATCTGTATCATTACCTCTAATATAATATTCCCATTCAAATGCACCAGGATAAGTTCTTCTACCAAATAATTGATAAACTTTATTAGCATCTTTATTAGATAATATACCAACTAACTGATAGCTATCAGGTTCTCCTCGCGTGAACTCATTAACATCTAATTTTTGATATTGAGCTGATTCGACTCTTCTTTCGGGAGCAGTTAATGGATCTTTAACAACATTAGTATCCCGATTAATTAATTTATATTTATAATCTTGATTAGATGCATCACTAGTATTATTATTACTGTATTCTAAGGTTTCGTTATTATCAGAAACATTATTTTTTTTTTTATTAATAAATTGTTCTACATGTAAATTTACACTAAAACCAATTATTAATATTAATGCTATTGGAATAATTTCTTGTAACATTTATTATGATAAGTTAGAAATAAATTTGCAATGTCTGATTACATTGTTAATACACTCTAGATTGCATTGCTATCAAAAATAATATCATATATGGAAAAAGTAGATATATCTTCGGCGATATAATTTTCAGCTAATTCCATTTTAACAAAATGTTTTAATGTAAAATAAAAATAATAATAATATATTGTATAATTTTTTAAAAATGATATATAATCATTTAAAATCTTTTTAATATTATTAAAGCGAAGTGGAGTAGTGCATTTATTTCTATAATGAATAAGAATATTTGTTAAACATGAATAATAATATTGATTATTTACATCGGATAAATCAATCATTTCACAATAATCATTTACTTGCTGTATTAATTGTTCTTGGGTGTCGGGCATATCAATTTTCAGATAATAGCTAAAATAAATAAAGTTAGCAAACTTCTTTCTGTCAATATCATATAATTTATCATTTGAAGCACATATACCTGACATTATATCGTTTACAATATTCATATCATCTGTATTAATTAATAAATTAACATTATCAATATTTAAAATCATTAATAATATTTATCTATAACCTATTAGAAATATTTTCTAATAAATCAAATAATAAATAGTAATAAATTTTGTTTTTTCTTCATTTAAATATTTTATTCTAGGATAAATAAATTTGATATTATCCTTGATTAAATAACTTGCAATAGCTAAATGTAACTCCAATTGAAAATTCGAATCTAATAAAAATCGTGAATTTACTAATTGAATTTTTAAATATAATTTATCTTCTACGATTTTTCTCATATTATTATCTGCTGTATTTATTTTTAATCCATAATATAATAGTTTTTTAACTATTGTAGTTTCCTTATCAGTAAACTCTGGAATCATCCAAGCCCACATCCATATACCAGTAGTATTATCAAACATACCTAATATATCATGCTTAAATATATTATCTTTGTCATTATCTTTAAATGTAATTGTTCCTTCTTCTCGATTAAATTTAATATTGGTACTTTTAATATATTTTTTAAAAGTCTTATTTTGAGTATCATAATAAATTAATGCTTTATTAATTAAATTATATAATTCTTTTTCGCTCATTAATTATATTTAGGTTTTTTTCTATATTACTATATATTAAATGAGTACTATAGAAAAAGTGAGTACTATAGAAAAAGTGAGTATTATAGAAAAATTTAAAAAATATTTAATAAGTGGTAATCTACTACCTGCCATATTAGTAACTGTTGTATCTAATTTTGTTACTGATTTAGTTATTTCTTTTATTAATGATATCGTTCTTCCTATTACTGATAGAGATGGAGATGATGATCAAGAACCAGATATACATAAATTAAAAAATATAACAATTAAAACACGTGGTATAACATTTAGAATTGGTTCATTTTTAATTACATTAATAAGATTTATAGTAGTTATCATATTATTATTTGCATTTGTAAATTATATTGCATAAATATTTTTTCCACATTAATATAATGTTATTGTACATTATAGCAAGTGTAACAATTGGATTTTTCCTATACTTTTATAATTATAATTCAGATCATGTTGAAAATAACTCTAAAAATATAAAATATTTGGTAAAGTATATACCTAACGACAAATTGTACTTTTATTGTAATGTTTTAGCCAAAAAATATAAGGCTCGTATGATCTCTAATAATATAATTAAGCTTAAAAGTGATTTAGATGATAGATGGAAATGGTTGGATAATATTAACAAAGTAAATAATGAACTATATCAAAGTAGTTTTCAGAAAAAATATACGAATGTTTTAAAAATGATTAATGAAAAAAATCATTATTGTTATTGGGTTTTAGATAACGATTTATCTAAATTATTAATCTACAAGTTAATAGCTTTAGATTTAAAAACTGTATATAATTACGATAATTCTGAATATCTACAAAAAGAGTATTTAATTAATTTATCTTCATTTTGTCATAAACATAAAATAATATTTGTTATTATTTCAGAATTACATCCATCTCAATCAGATATATGCAATCAAAATTGCATATCTTATTTCAATATAAATAATTATATTTCCCCTTATCACTATAAAGTAAAAATATTTGGTGCAATAGAAAGGTTACCTGAAAAGAAACTATCTAATAAACCTGCATCAGTAAGTATTAATAAAATTATTTTAGATATAATGAATAGATATGGGATAGACAACGATAATCTAATTTATTTAGGTGCGGAGAAAATTAATAATATTAATTGTGAAGTATTAACGTTATTATAAATTAAATTTTAATAATAATTTTTCTTTCTCCTTTTTCTTTAGATAATATAATAATGATAAAAATAAATGACCCGACATTCTTATAATTTTAGTTAATAATGATAATAAACCACCAATTAGACCTAATAATTCCATAGTATTGTATTTATTAGTTTTATATTTCATATTTATATACTCAGCTACCAAAGCAATTGCAACAGATGATAAAAGTTGTTGAAATATAATAAATCGCGATTTAAATTTACTTGATAATTCGATATTATATAAAATTTTATTTTTTACTATTTTCTTATCTGATTTATTATCATCTAAATCTTCAAAATATATAGGTCTCGAATAAAAGAATTTAGCTATACCGGGAAAATTCCATCCTAAAACAAACAATGACATAAATGTTGATAAAAATATATAAAAATCATTTTGAAAGATATCATAAAATAACATACAAGGCATTATTATTGATGTTGGAATAAAAAATCTTTTATGATTAAACATGAAACCTATATAATTTCGCAATTGTATATCATGTTGATCTTCCATAATATAACTTATAAAGACTAAAAACTGTGTTTTTAAACAAGAAGAATTTACTATATTTATTTAAAAAAATATATAGCTTATTTTAATTAGATAATATGATTAATAAGAAATCTTATTGTTCTAATTGTGGTAAATATGGACATATATCAAAAATATGTTCTGAACCAACAATCTCGGTTGGAATTATATGCATTAAATTAGATAATGCTCTTGAAACTCTAATAAAAACTGATACCGAAATAACAACTAGGTATGAAGAAATAAATAATTTCAATTATCAACGCTTAAAAAATCTAAGTAAATTGAATTTTTATCAAGATAAAATAAAATTTCTATTAATTGAAAAAAAACATTCATTAAATTATATTGAATTTATTCGCGGTTTATATAATCCTGATGATATTGAGAAACTAATAAAAATGTTCAAGTTAATGAGTAATAATGAAATTAATTTTATTAAAAATAAAAATTTTGATTTATTATGGAATAAATTATGGGAAAAAACAGCTAAAAAAAAAATTTATCAAAAAGAATTTACTATATCAAAAGACAAATTTAATAAATTAATTGACACAAAGAAACTTGACGAACTATTGTCAATACGTTCTGAATATATGACTCCTGAATGGGAAATACCTAAAGGAAGACGGAACCATCGCGAAACTAACTTGGAATGCGCCATAAGAGAATTTAAAGAAGAAACCACTTTGGAAGAACATGAATATATTCTTTTAAATAATTTTTTTAGTCTTCAAGATAATTTTATTGGAACTAATGGAATTAAGTATAAACATATTTACTACATTGCTTTATTAAACACAAATAGAGAAATAAACAATCCTAATTGTACTGATAATAATGAAGTTAGTACATTAAAGTTGTGTTCATGGAATGAATCTATCTCAATAATTAGACCATATTATGATACTAAAATACAAATAATTAATGATGTATTTTTATTTATTTTAAATTTATGTGAAGAATATATACAAGTTGATTCTGACAGTGATACTATTCAAAAAGACATTGAGTTTTTAATTTAAACGTATATTTCCATATTATAGTATAGCATGGAAATATCATACGAGACTATATTAAAAGTTCTGTTAGACACTTCTGATAATAATCCATTTTTTAATAAGATAAATATTATTCAATATGCGAATGAATTTAAATCTTTTACTGATATTTTTGATAATTCTTTTTATAGATATGGAATATATCCATCTGATGAAAATAATAATAATGTATCATTTTGGTCTACTTTACTATTTTGTTTTGATAAAAATTATTTTTCCCGAGATAAAGATGACGTATTACAGTTGATTACTACTTTCAAAACAGATATGATAGAATATATTAAATCAAATTATAATAATATGAATGAATGTGTTAAAAATAATATATCTTTTGATACGATTAAACAATATATTAAATATAATAAAACATCAGAACCTCTTTTTTTAGAAGTAATTTCAGAATATTTAAAAATAAATATACTAATATTCGATTTTAAAGATAATATAATAAAGTCAACTTATTACTTTGATTTTTTTAATCCATGGAGACCCACTATATTTTTAGCAAATTATGATAATAACTGGGAACCTATTTGTTCTCAAGAAACAAAAATTTTTAGTTTTTCTTCACCCAAAGTAAATATTTTAAAAAATAAAATATTAAACAGCGATGTAGTATATTATTCCCAATTAAAAGAATTTATAGTTAATGATAATTTAAATGAAATTATTCAAATAGAAAATTTGGATAAATTTACAGATTCAGATACTTTATCAGAAACAATGTTTACAACTCAACAACATCTTAGTAAAGATTTAACTAAAAATAAATTAAATAAAATGAAAAAAGAAGAAATACTACAACTAATAAATGAATTAGACCTTATAGTTCAATTTCCTAAACCAACTAAAAAAACATTAATTAATATTATTTGTTCTCACAAAAATATATAATTGGATCAAATGTGTTAATAAAAAAAATCTATCTGTTTTTAATGGCAGGACCAGAAGTTTGGGGACCACATGGATGGAAATTTATTCATTTTATAACATTAGGTTATCCAAATAATCCAACAGAACAATCAAAACGAAAATATTTTGAATTTTTTAATTCTCTATCAAATGTTATACCTTGTGTAATATGTAAAAGTCATTTTAAACAAAATTTAGAAAGATTTCCATTATCGGACAAAGTTTTATCAAATAAAATGGAATTTATTAATTGGGGGATTAATATACACAATAGTGTAAATCAAGAAACTGGGAAAAAAATGTCTACACATAAAGAAGGATTTGATTTGATAAAAAAAAATCAAGATAAATGCTACCAGGATTACAATAGTTCTAATTTTATAGAAAATTTAACTGATACAAATAAAGATATTTATATGAATCCTATTCTATATCTAATTATTGGAATAGTTATTTTATTATGTTATTTGGTATATAAATTATACAAACGACAATTATAATATATAGATATATATATAAATATAAATATATATCTATATATTATATAATGCCTAATTCAAAAGAAATAAAACAAATTATCGAACAAATTAAAACCATAATTAAAACTCTAGAAAGTAAAAACATTAATTCATTAGATGACCGCGAAGATTATTTTTGGAAAAATCATTCTGATATAATGAATAATTTTCCATTTTTAGTTACTCAATTATGTAGTGGTCGTGATAATGAAATGTTAACTTTCATGATAAGTAAACTTGAAGATATGGAAAAAGAAGACACTGACCAAAAACAAGTAGATGTTGAAGTTGGTCAAAAAATCGTTGACACATATGTTAAACCTCAATTAGATAAACTTAATAAAAATAAATAAATAAATCGTTTTTAGAAAATGATTATAAAAATTGTTTATTAAATAGGTTTATTTCAGAGTTATTATAATTAATACTGGTTTCTATCATTTTGGATAAATTCGAGTCTTGTATCGCTTTTTTATCCAAATAAAAGCTTTCTATCCACCATTGATTTGCTTTTATTTGTTGTCCATTATATGTATGATACAAGTCACCAAAATAATTGTTACCTTTAATATATTTAATGATTTGATTAATTATTACCTGTTGTGTATTTGCAATCTGAATATTAATATATTTCATTTTATTAATAAAATCTCTTGGTATTTCCATATCAGGTAATATATCATTTATGAATAAAGTTGTATTCATTTTTTCTAGAATTTGTTCAAGAACTTTTAGTTTATGATCAAGTTGTTTCGAGTCTTTATTTTGATCGAACTTGAAGTTTTTACATATAATATATTTTTCACTATTAGAATCTCTAGAAAAGAATGGTTTGTATAAATAAGCTTCTTCATAAAAAGCGGTTAATATATATATCATTTTTAGAGTAATCATGGTAAAACTTTCGAAAATCTTTAATACAAAATGCCCTCCTTTAGCTTGAACGCGTAAAGCAGCAATAATTTCTCCTAAAATTAATTGATAAGCTTCTTGTTCTTGATAATTTTCATCATCCCATGGAAATCCACCATCAGCAGTAACTAAATCAGCTAATTTTTTCGCTTTTGATAAATCTTTTTTAAATAGACCAATCGTTTTAACTTGTGTTATATCACCATTATCTTTTCCTTTAAATTTACTTGCAGTATTTTTAGTAAATGTTTTGTGTGGCATAATTAGATCAGGATATAGTTGATTATAATAACCTAGGAATTGTTTACCCATTTCAATATATTTTCCTTTTTCAGAATGTATGGTTACACTGTAAATATTGTCAGTTTTAATATTATAACCAAACTTTTCCCTATATTTAATAATAGCTTGTAGAAATGAACCAGGACCTTCAGCCAATGCAGCATAAGTTAAATTATTTGAATCGGCTAGATTAAATAATATTAACATTTCCCACATTTTATAAAAAGCTCTCGATAAAATAGCAGGTTCGTCTTTAGAATTAAAATATTCTTTGGTTTTATTAAATACACTATCTTTATAGTCTGTTACTACCTGTTCAAATGGATTAACTACATAATAGAACTTGTTTTTAGTTTCCAAGTTATTAGTAATACTCATTGCATTTTTAGTTCGATGAATGAAAGAATGAAAGCCTAAACTAAATAACGGTTGATTAATATAACTTGAAATTAAAATATTTTTTTCATTATTAGGATCAATTTTATCTAAAAAATCATATTTCCCATTAGGTAAATCAAAAACAAATGGTTTATACATTATTATCATTAGGAAAATAATCTATAAATATTATTATATCAATTTTTATTTTTGTATTGAAAATACAAGTATTTTCAATTCTAAAAATAACTTCTGATTTGGAAAGAAAAGAAAAAAAGAGTTTTTCTTTACCCAAATCAATTTTTATTTTGAGATAGAAAAAGTAATCGGCGTTTTAAATGAGCAAAGGTGTAAAAGAGCAGTTGTCGTAAGTACAATCCATAATTATAATCAGGAGTTCAATAACATATTAAATTCATTTCTAGCTAATGCCAGAGTAATAACTGGGATAATAATAGACGGAACAATATATAATAGAGCTGGTTGTCCTTGTTTAAATACTATAGATGCTGTTAATGCACCAGTTAAACCAACTAAATAAAAACACGTTGAGACAATATAATAAATATTATTACAATCATAATTACATACAGTTAATAACATTTTTAAAAATAGAGCTGGTAATATTATATCCCCTAATCCTATAATTATTTCACCTCTTTCTGTATCATTATTAGCATATCTTATTATAATTGGTGCATCAATATTAGTCGCTACTTTAACCATTACACTTTCATCAGCAAAATATTTACTTCCAAATACCCAAAATATATCAAAGATAAATAAACCTGTTAATAAAATCAACCCAGTTTTAAAGTTATTTATATTTATTGAAACAATTGACGCAATTGAAACAAGGATCGCGATTATATTATTTATATAAAATTTAATAGATGGACATTGTTCTGGAGTACTTTGGTCAAAAAATACCCATAATAATAAAAGAACAACAACTAGTGTTTTATGTGTATTAAATAAAAAACATAACGAGGTTGTAATACTAGTATAAAATATTAAAGTTATTAATACTTTTTTATATTTTTGAAAATTAGTAATAATAACATACAATAATATTAACATTAGAGATAATATAAAGGGATATAAATATGCCATATTTTGATCTATATTATTATCACTTGGTATCTCAAATGAACCATTTAATAAATAAGTAGATATAACTATTATCATAATACTGGTAAACATAATATTAAAATATGTAAAATTAGTGCATAATTGTTTCATTTGAACAAAAATATTAATTAATGCATTAACAAGTATTAATAGCAATCCATATTTCATATGTTCCATATAATATTAACTAGAAAAGAGTTAATAAAAATTGATAGGGACATTGATTTTATTATACATAAAATCAATAAACCCTATTAACAGTTATTATAACAAAAACTATAGGTTTTTGTTATAATAAAAATTGATTTGTATATAGAAAAAGTATTACTTTTTCTATCTCAAAATAAAAATTGATATTAATATATAAAGTATAATAATAATAAAATATAATGGACGATTTAGCTAACGTAGAAATGAACCAACCAGAAATAACTAAGACTGTTATTCTAAATATAGCAAAAATGTTTAATAAAAGAGGTTATATTAAAAACGATACAATATCTGATAATATAATAAAAGAAATATTAGATAATAAATTATTTAGTTTTGAAATAGATGGTAGTAAATTAAGTATAAATTTTGTTAATACTCATTTAAAAAATATTCAATCGGGTACACCATTAGATGACTATCTAAGTAAACATTTGGATTATATTAAGATAGTAGTTGTTAAGAGTTTTTCTAAAAAAGTTTATAAACAGATATTAGAAAATTATAAAAATGCTGAAATTTTCAATGTACATGAATTTCTTGAAGATATTTCCAGTAAAAATTTTATATCCGAACATAAAATACTAAGCAATGAAGATAAAGCCGAACTATCCAAGTTTTACAATTTAAAAGATTTAGCAAAAATTTATGTTTCGGATATGATGTCGCGATATTATGGTGCTAAATTAAATGATGTTTTTCGAATTAAACGGCCAAATTTAAATAGTGGTAATAGTATATTTTATCGAATTGTTATTCCAGGTAATTCAAATCATTTATTTGAATGATAATAATTTATAGTGTTATATAAATGGAAAAAATTAATTTAAACAAAGAAATTTTTCACTTGATTAAAGATCAAAAATTTGACAAATTATTTGATTTAATAAAAACGCAAGATAATATAGATTTCGATGTCCAAGATAGTAATTATAATTATTTTATTCACTATTTAATAAACTATAATCAGTTTGAATTAGTTAAATATGTTTTACAACATGGAGATATTAGATTAGATGTATTAGATACGGATGGTCGAAATTTACTTTATCTTCCTATTAAATATAATTATTTGGATTTATTTAAGATTATATTAGAACATGATAGAGCCAATATTGGTATTTCTATTATTGATATTGCAGATAATTTTGGTTTTACGGGTTTACATTACGCATGTATTTTTAGTAATATTAAAGCATTCAAGTTATTATATGAAAATAATGCTGATATATATTTGACCGATAAGGATAATAATAATGTATATCAAATAGCCTTACAATACCAAAGAAATGAGATTATTATTTATCTTTTAAATGAAGAATGGAATAAGAATCATAATAATATATATTTTATTAATACAAATGGATATTCTCTTTTGCAAAATGCATTAACTGATGAAAATGATGAAATCATTAAATATATGCTAGAAAAAGACCCAAGTACAGATTATTTGAATAATCAAGAAATAGAATTTGGATTAACTGCCCTACATCAATGTGTTGTGTTAAATCAAAATGACTATGCTTTTAAACTAATCCAACTAGGTGCTAATATTAATATTAGTGATTTTATTGGTAACTCGAGTTTTCATTATGGTTTGATTGAAAATAATTACGATTATATACAACAAATACTTGATACAGATAATGTTAATTATAATGTTACTAATTTACATGGTAATACTCCATTACATTTGTATTTAGATAATCCAATAATAACCGAGTCTATATTTAACTCAGAAAATAGGGGAAAATATCAACATGATAAAATGTTATTACGAATGATAGATAATACTAATCTTAATATAATGAATAATAAAGGTATTACTTCGTTGCATTTAATTATTGAAAAAGATTTATGGAAAATCAAAGACATACAAAATATTCTAACAAATGGTAAAAAACATATGAATTTATTTATATCAGATAATGAGAGAATGAATGGAATTGATAAATTAATTTATGATAAAGATAAAGAAGCTCTATTAGACCTAACTATAGAGTCATATTATCAGATTTTAAAAAGATTAAAAGGTTCAGATAAATTAATATTAAATTGGGAAAAATATTGTTCTAATGATGACTTGGATAATTTATTAAAAACATTAAATAAAAAAAAGGGTAGAGAGTTAGCTTCTTATTGTAAAGAACAAATAAGAGAAATGATTGTTAATAAAAAAAGATCAATACCACAATATCAAGAAATAGATTTAATAGTTGATAATGGAATTTATAAAGATGGATGTTTCTATACAGGTTCAACTATTGATATTGTATTTGGTCTTGTTTATCTTTATCAAGAACATAAAGTTGGATTAATATTAGAATATCCTATTATAGAAAATGCTGAATTAGTTGAATATTATAAAAAAATAGGTTTGAATTATACTTTTAAATTAGATTTATCTAATATAGAAATTATTTGGACTTTTCAAAAAATAATATATCCTACTAATTTCAATAGCATTTTAACAAATGTTATTAAAAAAGATCAACAATTTATTACTATTCCTATTGGAATAGAAATAGCTGAAGGTTCACATGCAAATATATTAATAATAGATAAAACTAGAAAGAAAATAGAACGATTTGAACCTAATGGTAAGAACTTTCCAAGAGGATTATATTACAATCATAGTTTATTAGATGAATTATTAGTAAATAAATTTTCACATCTACTGCCCGATTATAAGTATTATAAACCATCAGATTATTTGCCTGAAATTGGATTACAAATGTTAGAAACATTAGAAGATGAAAAATGTAAGAAATTAGGTGACCCAAATGGTTTCTGTGCAGTATGGTGTATATGGTGGGCTCATATGAAAATTAAAAATAAAAAAATTACATCAAATATATTAATAAATGAATTAATTGCTAGAATAAAATTAGATAATAAAAGTTTCAAAGATATTGTTAGAAATTTTAGTCAAAAAATTACTAGTATTCGAGATTTGTATTTAGAAAAATATAATTTAACTATTGATGATTGGATGATTAATAACTATAGTGCTGATGATTTAAATAAAATTGAATCTGATATACTTGAATTAATTAGATAATAAAATTAGAATCATCTTCTTTATTCTCATCGTCTGTTGTTTCTTGTTTTTGTTCCTGTTCAATATAATTACCATAATATTTTTCAGTATCTTCTTTATTAGAAAAGTCTAATAAGGTTCCAATACATTTAATTTGTATATCCCCTTGATTTATTTTTTTTTTATTAATTAATACTCTAACATTATCATTAATAGATAGAACTTGCTTTGATTTTTTATGCGTAAAATCATTACTTATATTCCATACATTAGAATCAATATTAGTTTTAGGAATAAATACAATAATAGGTCCATTTTTTACTATAATCAATTCTTGATTTACACCTTTAACTTGTCCTATAATCATTGTATTTTCAATAGGTATACATATTTTACAATGATATGTAACATTATAGTTAACAGCACCTAGTAGATTCTCTGGAATCATCTCTCCGTCCTCATATTCTTCAATACCATAAATGTTACAAATATAACCATATTTATTACATTTATTTTCTACTTTTTTTTGTAATACTAATTCCATATTACTTTCAATATCACTATTCATCATATGCGGTAGAACTTGAACTCTAGTATACTGCATGATATCTTTATAAGGTGAAACTAGTTCCGATGTCATTACTTACTATTATAAAAAAATATTAAGTAATATTATATCAATTTTTATTTTTATTATTAATAAAAACCTTGTTTTTATGAGTGTTAATAAGTGCAATGCAATCCTGATTGCATTGCTTTGTGAGATTAGGAAAATACAAGTATTTTCCTAACTACAAATTAATTTTTATTAAAGTTTAATGCAACTTAATTTTATTATTTTATATATATATATATATATATATATGGAGAACTTGTATGAACCATTTATGGCTGGTGCCGGTATTGCTACTGATACCAAATTAACCGATAAAAAAATAACAACCTTAAACAACTTGAATGAACATATGTTTAAAGATACAACTGTTTCAAATTCAATAACTAAATTAGTAAAAGCGACTATTCAAAAAACGGTTGCTAATAATGCTAACAACTTAAAAACAATGCTTAAACAAACAAATACTATTATGGTTGATGCAACTGGTCTAAAAGAAGGGTGTAAAGTAGGAGGTCCTATCATTATTAAAAATATAGTTCAACGAAATATAGCAAATGTAGAGGTAACAAAAAAAAGTTATAATAAAACAATGACAGATATACAATCTGATATAAAAAGAAATATAAGTGATAATTTTATTGCAGCATCCAAATTTTCTGATATAAAAAGTATTGGGACTATTTTCGGTGATATGGCTGACTCCGCGATAAATGTAGCAGGCGAATTTTCTGGAGACGTATCTGGTGTAATACAAAATGCTGGGGGTGGTGCTGGTATAGCAAATGATTATAGCAATGAAAGAATTAGAGAAAATAATACAGATTTAGTAACTAGAGGTAGTTTAACTGAACAAGCAGAAATTAACCGTGAAGATATGGAAGATTTAAGTTTAACTGATGAATTAAAAACAGAGAATATTGAAAAAATTGTTACAGATATTCTCGCTGAAAACGGAATTGTTTTCCGAGGTTTATGTCCCACAAATATAGAAATAACTGATATTGAACAAATTAATGAAACAACTTTAAATGTAGAAAGTGAAACTATTAATGAAATATCAAGAACAATTGGAGATAAATATGTACAAAATTTACAATATGTTTATAACAAAATGGTAGATAAAACAACAGAAGATACTAGAGGAGATATTGCTCAACTAGGTGTAGCAGCAGCTGTTACTATTAGTTCTGGTGGTGAAGCAATGTCAAAAACAATTGATTCTAGTGGAAAAGCAGTAGCAACAACAATTGATGCAACAGGAAAAGCTGTCGAAAGATCATTTTTAGGACTAGGCAGTCTTATTTCACAACCTGTTAAATATTTTATAATTGGTTTAGTAATTGTAGCAGTTATATTTGCTCTCGTTTGTCTCATAGCACCAGATGTATGTAAATCATTATTTAAAAGTCAACAAAGGCGCACATTTATTAGTAGACCTCCACCTAGACGAGGAGGATTATTTGGAACATCAAACCGACGAACGGGATCATTACTCCCAAAACGCTCAAACCTCCCAAACCTCCCAAACCTCCCATAATGAAACTGAGTATCAAAATAGAAACCATTTAATAAAATAAATTTTATGCACTAAGATGTAATCCTTGTTGTATATTTGTTAAATCCAAAATAACTTCTGGAAGAACTATTTCTTCATCTTCAGTTGCTATCGTTAGATATAACTTTTCTTGAGTTAAATCTATTTGATAGTTATCTTTAAATAATTCTAATAAATTTTTTGATAATTTATCTGGTTGACTTATAAAACTAGCATAAATAATAGTTGATTTATGTAAAATCATACTAATCTCAACTTTGAAAAACTCTTGAAAATAATCAATAAAACCTTGGAGTGTTTTATTATCATTACATTTTATTTTAGTCCACCCGTTAACTGTTGTTTCTCCATATTTTAACTCTTTTGCTTTAACTGGTTCTGCACCAATAGATGTATTATCTGCCATATTCACAAACCAAGATTGATAGTCGATATCTTGGTTTTGTTGATTTGCTACATATTTCATCATTTCTAATGAAATGAATCCAACGACTGTTGCAGTTGTTGTAGCTACTGCTGGAATAATACGACCAGCTATACCTTTCGTTTCATACTGAGAAACTGTTGGTATGTTATATACTGTTGCTCTACAATTAGATGCAGCGGTAAGCCAAGCTACATGCCAATTTGTCTCATCGTCTTTTTCAAATTCTTGTGGAAAACAGTTACTCTCATATTTAGTATCAAAATCTTTGTATTGCAATTCTAATTCTGTTGTTTGTGTTGATTCCTTTATTTCTGAATCAACTTTCGCTATAGTAACATTATCATCTGGTGTAAAATCATTTAATTCATAAGCAGCAATCCAAGTAATAATATCCGAACGGTTAAAATTTTCTTCCAAATTAAAACATCGACATAATATATGTGTTGTCGCTTCAAGAAAATCTACTACACATTCTACCGTAATATCATACTTGAGAGGTTCCGGACATCTTTTACCATGAGACCAAAATAAATTACCATCTATCATATGGTCTTTGGGAAAACAATGTAATAATTGTTTGATAGAATGATTAAATTCTTTTTCAAAGATATCAGTAGCCCAAATAAGACATTCTTCAAACATAATAGGATTATATTTACCAAGAAACAAATTAATATCTTCTATTGCTTGATTTTTCTCTGAAGCTGTTAAAGTATCCAAAACATCTTTATTCAATCCTGATTGTATTAATCTATTTACATTTTGCGGTGCACGATTAAATAGTTCAAAATAATCTCTAGCCCAATGAATAGTATGTTGAATTTGATTTGGAAAATTCTTAATAGTACATACAGCAAACTCCTTTTCTTCTTCAGGGTCAGAAGAATTACTATATGTTTCTGTTAAGTAAGGTATAACAGGTTGTGTATTTCCTTTCATTCCCATAGTTCCACTTTCAAACAATGGTAGATTCTTACTGAAAATTTGTCCATCAATATATCTACGTGCTTCGATATTATCCAAAGCACTTATAACAACATCCTTATTTCTAAAAATACGTTGTGTAAATTGATTATTTTCAGATGATACTTTTTCTAAATAAGAATTAATTGATATAGACTGATTAAGTTTTCTAATTGCATCAGCAGCTACGATACTTTTTGATTGACCAATGTTTTCAGAACGAAATAGAAATTGACGACTTAGATTAGACTTTTCAATATGATCTGGGTCAGTCACATCGATTACCCCATCCTCTGTTGCTACATTTAAAAGTGCTAAATTCTTTAACCATTCACAACCTAAAGCACCACAACCAACCATAAATATATTTAGATTCTTCAACTTATTAACGAAAGTTGTTCCAAATAATTGTTCTAGTTTTGAACCATCTAAGGACAAAGGTTTATATTTTTGTAACAAAGAAAAATCATTCCATGTAAACCATTGTGAAATAGGAGTATATTTATTAGTTACTAATTTAATAACTTCTGCACTTGTAAACCCTCCCATTATGGAATTAACTGGTCCAATTTCGATTCCATAGCTTCGAACTAATGGATAAAGTGTTTCATCAAAGTTATCAAAGTTAATATTTGATGCCCAGGGATGAATATTATCATATCGAAATTTTTCTAATACTGGAAAAGCATTAATAATGTTTTCACTTGTTTCTTGATTAAATCCAATAATCGTTTTACCTGAGTCAATTTGTTCTTTTAACGACTGATGATTAAAAACGGTTGGTTTTCTAATCAAGATTGCTGTTCCATTAATAAAATTAAAGTCATGTTGTGTAAAATCATTTGAATCATATGATACTATTTCAAAACTAAATTTAGTTGTATTTCTTACAATCCATTCAGATTCAAAAAATTCAATATTAGTACCTTGCAAGTTAGTAAAACTAATAGTATCACCATGTTGAAAGTTATGTTCTTCACAACTTATTTTTCCATTAGGTGTTATAGTTTTAACTTGAACTGGTTCTATATTTTCTCCTGATAAATCATATACTTGATGATTTTCTAATGCATCTACAAAGATAAAACCTGCCAATCCACTTGACCGTAAATATACCATTTTAATATTCTTCTTTCGACATATTCCATTATAATAAATTGTATTATCAAGTGTAGTATTTATTACTACAACACAACTATTTTCAGCAATATTTTTCCAAAAATTATCAGTATGTTTTATTGGTATTACTTGGGTATGTGGATTTAACTCTTGAATATATGGAGTCAAAATATCACATCTAGATTGACCAATATTTTCAGGTTTATAATAATAACTAAACTCGGCATCATTAGAATCGATATTTTCCGAATCAACTAAAAATATGTTTTTAATACCACTTAGTGCCAAGTTTTTTGCAATTTCGCCTCCTAATCCACCAGCTAAATTATAAAGATAAACAATACTATTACCTAGTTTATGAGAAGCATCTTTTCCAAATGTTCGGACTTGTCTGTCATATAAGTTCATATCAATATCTGTAGTCATTAATAACTTTACATATTATAGCAAATCTTATATTTAATCAATTTTTATTATTAATAAAAATTGAAATAATTAATCTAAAGTGTCCTCTATAGCATTCAAGTTGTAAATGGCTTACAGAGTAACCCATGGAAATAATAAGAAAGCGTGTGAATTTTGTTTTTTACACGTGTCAAAAGGAATCGGAAGCGCGGGAAATGTCTTCTGTAACAACAAGTGCAGAGATGAGTGGCGCAGAGAAAAGAGACAATCATGCACTGTCGCTCATCACCCTGGACCATTCGTAGTGATGCAGACTACCCAAGTCAGTACCCCTGGCCCTGTTTCGGTGGTATACGCATGTCGGGGGTGTAATGGGACCTTTATTGAATCCAGTAAGCCCAAAGTTGTGATCAATGGTCACAATTATTGTGGGGTTGTGTGTTTCCAAACGCACCCACCCGCAGTGATGGTAGGTCCTGGTATTATGGTTGCACAACAACCATTTGTAATTGCACAACCAGGATTTGTTATGGCACAACCAGGATTTGGCGGTCCGTTATATTGCCCCCAGAGTTTCTATTAGTACTATAGAACAATGGTGGTGCGTATATATGTATACTATAACTAGGAATAGTTGTAGTTATACAATGAATGTCACCGTGATGTCTCATTCCGATATCACCAGATATCGTTTTATTTATCGTATCATTATAGTTTTCATTTAGGCAACCCTTCATAACTTTTAATAAACAACCATTCATAGGATGATTATGAAAACCAGTATTAGCATTTGCCGACCAACTAATTAATACCATTTCGTAATATTTATTTTGGTAAATAATATTTTTTTTATAAGTATCTGTTGCATCTTGTATATAATATACCCAATCGTTACCATTATATTTTTTTAATAAATTAAAAGCTTTATTAACATGTATATCTTTTACTAAAACCTTATTTAATTTATCAACTAATATTGTTAAATTTGGTATCATATAAATAAAATTATATTTTTTATTTAAAGCATGATATTATATTAATATAATATATGGATAACTCAAATCAACAAGATGATAAAAAAACATTTAACGAAATGTCTCCAAAAGAATTGCTCAATGTCTTATGGCAAGCATTGAATAAAGCAAATAGTGCAGGCGCATTTAATCTCGACGAAGCCTTTACTTTAAAAATCGTTCATGAAAGATTACTATCCTCCATGTCCGACTCCTCGATTTCGTCCCAATAAGTGCCACATCCATGACACCGTGCGTTGCGAATTTGCGGCGCGGTAAAGTACTTTGCTGGAATTACATACCGTTTTTTGAACGGATTATATATCAATATCCTCTGCGCCCACGGTGTTGGAGGATGCGTGATTAGTGCCTTGGCACAATCGTCACACATGGTAAATTCCTCTTCTGTTCCATCAGGCAGAACGATACTCGTTGGTTTTTTATCTCCAGATCCATCGTTAGATAGCATCTACTTTTTTAAATTACACTCTAATAATCTATTAATATTTCAATTTTTATTTTTCATCAAATTGCATAAACGTATGTTCTATATATACTGGAACTATTTTTTTCTTACATGAAATTCCAAAACATCTAATAACACTACGAAATGGTAATGTTATTAGATCTGATATAAAAGCACATGGTGCAAATACTAAAATACAACCAGAACATGTATCTTCACCACGATAATTACAACATTCGCATTCATCTTCAGATTTGAGTGGTCTATCTAATGAATTACAACAAGTTTTCACTGTATATAAGGTACATGGTAGTACTGATAATTTATTAACTGAACCTTTATAACAAGACATTATATATACTATAATAAAAATAACTTATAATTAGGAATCATCAATTTTTATTAACACTCATAAAAACTTTGTTTTTATTAATAATGGTTAATAAGTGCAATCTCGATTGCTTTGTCTATCCTCAATTGCTTTTATTATATGATTAGTAGCTAAAAAAGCTTTTTCACTATCCACTACATAAAATCTCTCTTGATAATAATTAAAATGGTCTGATGATTTATCTTTTTCTTCTGCTACTTGCATAAAATTTTTAGGATATTCAATATGGATTGGATATACTTTGGGGGGATTTTGACTTTGATGTAGTGCAATTGATAGTATTTTTTTCTGATATGTAATTGGGTCTATATACACAGTTGTGTTTGCAATATCATAATTATCAAATGTATCCCATGCACTCATATAAAACCAAACATATTTAATACTTTTACATAATTTAGAATCTCTAATTATCTGTAAACATTGATGATGTGTTGTTTTTGGGTCTCTATCTGCACATACAAATAAATGAGTAGGTTGTTCTTGTTCTAAAAAATCTGTCATTGTTTCCATATCTTTTGGTGTAACTATTCGTTCCTTTGTATTATAAAATGGTAAATCAATATATTTACAAGTTTCTTTGGTATAATCTAATGCTAATAAAGATGCACTCGCTTCTTGATATCTAACATTAAAACTATTACTATCTAATCCTCCTTGTCCATTTGTCATATAAGCAACTGTAACATTACTTTTTTCTTGTAATAATGCCAGAGTTCCTCCCATACCAATTACATCGTCATCAGGATGTGGACTAGTAACTAATATTTTATCAAATGGTTTTATTTTTTCTAATAATGGATTTTTAATTACTTTTCCCATGATATTAATATTCTTTTGTAATTCTTTGTAATAATTAAAAGTTTTCATAGATAATTCACTACATGCTTTATTATCACATAAAATAATAGATTTTTGATGCATTTGTAAAATAGAACTTGGATATTGAGTAGAAATAGTTCCTTCGATTATTTGTTTTACTGCTACAGCTTTATTACACCCGGAAGCCATTAATAGAACTTCTTCTGCATCCATTATAGTTCCCAATCCAACTGTTAAAACAAGTCGTGGAATAGCATTTGTATCATTATTAAAATAAATAACATTTGAATTAAGTGTTTCATCACATAGTGTTTTTACTCTTGTTCTTGATTGAAATGATGACCCAGGTTCATTAAATGCTAAATGTCCATCTGAACCTACCCCACATAAAAATAAATTAATCTTATGTGATTTAATTGTATTTTCATAACGAATACATTCATCTTCTAAATCATCTGCTAATCCATCTAATAAATTAATATTTTCTTTTGGGATATTTATATGATTGAAAAAGTTATCATGCATAAAATAATTATAACTTTGAATATTACTTGGTTCTAATCCAACATACTCATCCATGTTAAAAGTAACAACATTTTCAAAACTAATCTCATTTTTTTGGTATAGTTTAATCAGGCCTCTATAAACTCCAATTGGTGTAGAGCCTGTGGGTAAACCTAAAATAAATGGTTTTTCTTTGGTTGGATTAGATTGTATTATTTTTTGGTGAATATATGAAACAACCCATTCACATATAAGTTCATAGTCAGATTCAATTATTACTCTCATTTTAATAATATAAAAGTTATATATTTAAACATTATTATAGTTAATTAATTATAATAATGCTTCCTATATTTTTTAAAGATATAGCTGATACAATTAGAATAAATATTGAGAACCATGTGGTTAATATTGCAGATAATACAGATATATCTCAAATAGATGAGAATATTTTTATAGGTAATATATCAGCTGCAACAAACAAAGAACTTTTAACTTCATATGGTATAACACATGTTATGACTGCTTTACCTGTTTTTTACCCACCTCATCCTAATACTTTTAATTATCATTTTGTTAAAAGTTATGATATTGAATTTTATTCACTTCAATCATATTTTAAAGAAAGCAATGAATTCATTCATAATGCAATAAAGAATAATGGAAGAATATTTATCCATTGCAAAGCTGGAATATCACGAAGTGTTACTTTGGCAATTGCATATTTACTTTCAACAAATAGAGATGCAACTCCCGAAGCTATGTTAGAATATATTAGAATGAAACGACCTATTGCAAATCCTAACTATGGATTTATGAAACAATTACATTCATTCTATATAGATTTACATTCATCGAGTATTGATGATCTAGATTAATAGCAATTATGCACAAATTTATTGGTTAAAAAACTCACTTAATTCATCAATATGTTTCATAGCATCTTCCTTACCCAATTCATATAATTTTCGTGCCCAGTTTATATCAGACCAAATCCATAACCAATTAGTTTCAATTTGTCTCCACATATTATATTTAATAGTAAATGATTTAATATTATTAAATGGTACAGGAGAAGAATTGGTTATAGAACCATCTAAAAATCTCCGGTTGCGAAAAGTAGCTGTTAGTTTACAAATATCAAATAAAGGTATAAATCCTGAAGCCATTATACCATCTACCAAATCTTGATTACTTTTCCAGTCTGTTATAATATGATTATTAAAGTCAGGAAAACTTGTTAGTGAACAATATAGTCGAGAGTTAGCACGTTCAAACGCTGTATCATCTAATTTTGGTAGAGTCCATTTACGTACTATATTATTCCAATGAAACAGTGCTCCTAATCTTAATGAATACACTTCTTGTAAAAAAGGAACGTTCCATGATTCAAACATCTTATCAATATCCATATCTAATATAAGTAGTAGCGCTGGAAAACACCCAGCCGATGAACAACTGATAATAATTTCGGGACCTAATACAAAATTCTTTTGAATAACGGAGGCAATGCCTAAAATATAATGATACATTCCACCACAACCTGCAAATACAAGTTGTTTTTTTATTTTTTCATCAGTAGACATTTATATATTAATATATTTATATTTATATGTGTTAACCTACGTTTTAATTTGCATTAAAACTTCAGTTAAAACAATCGAGACAAGCGAATTTTAATTTACTTAACAGTAAATTAAAACAGCAATTGTCACATATTAATATAAGCGTAATCATTAATTTTATCATCAAGTATTCTTAACTAATTCTAAAAAAGCAAACGATTCTGTATTTTCACTATCTATAATAAATTCACATGATGCATTAAACTTATTAATAGTAATAATAATTTTTTTTGTTTGAATTTTTATTATTCCTATGTCTTTGTTATTCCTACATAAAATAAAATCATTTGCGCTCTCATTCAAGCAGATACCATATGATTTTAATTTATCAATAACTTTTGCTAAAACTGACATCATTTTTTTATTTTTTTTGTACTTGTCCAAGATATTTTGATAGTCGTAACTATTATTAATCTGTTCCGATATAATTGAACTTGATAGAGTTCCATTAATATTTTCTGTTATATCTTTAACTAATTGGTCTATCTGACATTGATATTCTCTCATATTAGTATAGTATTTATTCAATGAATTTTTAATATTACCTTCCATTTCTTCAAACCAATTTCTTAATTGATAATTAATATTAATCAGTTCATTTAATTTTTCTAAATCAGATTTTATCTTATTGGTAACCCATGGAAATGTATCTAATTTAGAATAATTATTAATTAATTTTCTAATAATTTGTAGCCCCATATCGATTCTATCTACATCTTGAGATAGTTGACCCAGCATAACAATAGTATATACATTTCCCTGATGATTAAAAGTATCTATATCACAGTTACGAAATCCTTGAATTGGTGAATTCCAAGAAACAAATATTCCCCATTGAATATTATTAGTAATCATATCATTTCGCATTTTAGTTATTTCATCTTTATTTACTTTTGTTGTATAATTTTTACTTTCTAACATAATATTTCTATCAAAACTATCAAATTTTAACCACGCATCTCCACTATGATTTACTTGAGACATATTAGTATAGGTAATATCTCCGTATTTATTATTAATAATATTTTCTAATAAATTCTCTGCCATCTCACCTTTTTTACTTGATGAACTTGACAATCCAATTAACTTTTCCAAAGTTCCTTCTAATATAGTTAATTTATTAGATACTTCATTTGTACTCTTTTTTTCTTCACTTGTATCTGGAAAATATGCTTGATAACCAATATTAAAAATATTACTAATAATACTATTAACTTCGTCTCCTCTTATTTTAAATAACATTGGGTATTCTTCTCTTTCAATTGTTAAAGTGAAATTAATCGCCATTACTAAAAATAAGTGTTTAGCCTTTAAGTATTAAATAATTACTTTAAAGTCACCCCCTAACTGATATACAGTTATATTTTCTATGTTAAATTTTTTTAAAACTCTTCTAATTATTAAATAACTTTTGCAATTATTTATGCATTTATCTCCTCTATATATTAAAAAATTTTCAACTTTATCTAAATGTTTCATTATATGTAATAACGAACTTGTTAATCTTGATTCCATAGTTGTATCATGATCATCAACATGTGCCATATAATTTTTATTATTAAATTTAAAAGTTAATACTGAACATGTATCAACAAAAGATGTAGATAATGATTTTTTACTGATTACTATACTACCAGTGTCAACACATCCACAATCCATACAATCAAATGCACTACATAATAAAGCCATATGTGACAATTGCTGTTTTAATTTACTGTTAAGTAAATGCAATCTAGATTGCTTCGCTTGTCTCGATTGTTTTAACTGAAGTTTTAATGCAAATTAAAACGTAGGTTAACACATATTATACAAGGTTATATTATAAATTAATTAAAGAAACTATATTTAATATTATAATGTCATCAATTATATGTAAAAAATGTAAAGGACCCCATTTAACTATTAAATGTGGAAAACAAAAGAAAAATGAAAATACTTTACAAACAAAAAATTATAAACCTAAAACAGGTCAGCATTTTAAAAAATCATTTAATCATATTGATAAAAGTAAAAAGGTATGTGTTAAAATGTCAAATCTACCAGACGATATTACTTTGAAAGAATTAAATGATTTACTACAAGAATGGGGTAGTATTGGACGTATTAATTTTGGTAAATCAATGTTTATTACAGCATATGTTGATTTTTATATACCAGAAGAAGCAGACTATTTTGTTAAAGCATTAGATCGAACACCATTTGGTAGTTTAATTATGGACGTACAAGTAATTAATAATTAATTATTTATAATAAAATATTTTGCTATATCATGTGTACCTTTTAATAAATCTTTTCTCAAATTAATAGTATTATTATAATATTTATTAAGATTAGGTGTTTGTTGTTGAAATTTCTCCTTTTTTGATGGATAGGTGATAACTATTATTAATATAATAATAAATATCATAAAAGTTATATTGTGTGCCATCATTATAATTATAATAGAATAAAAACAATCTCGATTGCAGTTATTTTCAATACAAAAATAAAAATTGATTTGGGTAAAGAAAAACTCTTTTTTTCTTTTCTTTCCAAATTATCATAAAAATTGATAATTTTATACTTAATTTTTGTGATAATTCAATCTATATTAATGATATCACTCGAATACATTTTATATCCATATATTATAAACAACGTTGGTAATATGACTACTGGTAATACTATTATTGATGCTATTTTAATAGGTTTATTTGTTATTATTATTTTTACCGTTGATACACGAAACTTTAAGAATTATATTATGCGTAAATTTAAGGAAAAATTTATGATAGATGAAAATAATACAATTACTTTTACTAATGAATCCACAGAACGTTCGCTACGGTTTAAATCATTAATGTATTATTTATCAAAATCAAATAGTCCTTCAATTAAATCGATTAAAGAAAGATGCTATTTTCAATGGGAATCTGACCAAGATGATTTTGTTGAAAAAGAATCCGAATATGAAATTTATCAAGAAGAGGTATTTAAATTTACAGATGATATTTCCGGTCAAGTTACTCAAGAGACGAAAGAAAAAGTAAAGTTTCAAGAGAGAACAGAATATAAAGATGTTTATACTTTAAAAATATTCTCGAAAACTAAATCATTAACTGAAATACAAGATTGGATAGCTGAACAAGTTAAAGTATATAAAAAGTATATCCGTTCTAAAACTTGCAATAATCAATTACTGGTTTCAGTAGCATATAACCAAAGTGAAAAAAATATAGATATTGAAAGTTATGAATGGATATCAACCGTTACATTTGAAAATAGTTATTTTCATGATAAAGATAAAATTCTTAAAAAAATAGATTTTTTCTTGAATAATAAAAAATGGTATCAAGAGCATGGAATTCCATATAATTTAGGTATTTTATTATATGGCGAACCTGGCGGTGGTAAAACTCGGTTTATTAAACAATTAATGAATTATACGGGTAGACATGGTATTGACATTAAATTAAATGATTCATTTGATTTCTACAAACTAAAGAATCTAATTCATGATGAACAAGTTGGAGATGATTATATTATTTCTCAAGATAAACGAATTATTATCTTTGAAGATATTGACGCGGTTGGTGATATATTAAAAGAAAGAGATGATAATAATACAGATATGTTTAAAGAAATATTAACTGATGATGAAAATTCAAATAAAAATAATAAAAAAAGGACCAAGGATTTATTAAGATTAATTGAAAAAAAACAGAACACTAATACTCTATCTTATTTTCTTAATATTATAGATGGTTTGAATGAATGTTCTGGGCGTATTATCATAATGACTACTAATAGAATTAATCATTTGGATAAAGCTCTGATAAGACCAGGCCGAATCGATATTAAGATAGAATTTAATAAATGTACTTTGTATGATATATATCATATGTTGTGTTTATTTTGGAAAGATGAATGTAAAAAGTATTCTATTTCGGTTAAAGATTTATATCCTTCCTTGAATAATAAATATACTTCTGCAGAAATAATTAGTATATTTAGACGGTCAGATAACTTTGATGAAATTAAATATAATTTCATACAAAAATAGTTTTCTGAATAGTATTAATGTTAGAAAAAGTATTATCCAAAGAATTATTATTTGCTGTTCTTGCCACCACATTGGTATACTCTGTTTTTAATAGATTTAAATTTATTGCTTTAGAACCCTCAAAAGAACAGATGGAAAATGTTGAATATCATTATGATGAATCTATTAATTTATAATTATTATATAATTATTATGTAATTATTATGTAATACAATATATATATGGAATATAAAGATATTGTATTAATAGTATTGGTTGTAGGTATGCTATTTATGGCAACAAAAGTATATAAAAATAATAATATAGAAAACTTTGCCCCAGACCAAGTTGAGTTAATCAAAGAAGAAATTAATCGTCAATATAATATGGATATTGAAGCTATTCGTAATCTCGGTGCTATTTCAAAATCTCTTTTAACAGGTACTAATTATCATTCTACTGAACCTGCTAATCCTGGAACTTTAACTATACCAGCTGATACTATAATTGAAGGTGATTTAGTTGTAAATCCTTTAAAAGAAATAAGTTTCTTACCTCAAGGTTGTATCATTATGTGGTCATATAATACTATTCCTAAAAGTTGGGCGCCATGTGATGGACAAAGTTATATTTTAAATGGCGATGGTACTACGACTGTTACTTCTGGAAATGGAGTACAAACACCCGATTTACGAGGTCGATTCGTACTAGGTATGGGTCAAGGCAATGATTTAACAAATCGTAAATTAAATGATATAGATGGTGAAGAACAACATACATTAACAATTGATGAAATGCCTAGTCATTCACATGTTTTTAAAGAACGTGGGCCTAATCCATCAGGGAAAGGTGACCAGGCCTGTCATCATTCTTGTGCTGAGTTTCCAGCAGCGCCCGATAAATGGAGAGTTCCTAAAGATAGCGAATTATCCGGCAAGGGAGCAGCGCATAACAACATGCCACCCTACTATGTATTAATCTACATTATGAAATTATAATTGTAATTATTATGTAATACAATATATATATATATATATGGAATATAAAGATATTGTATTAATAGTATTGGTTGTAGGAATGCTATTTATGGCAACAAAAGTATATAAAAATAATAATATAGAAAAATTTGAACAAGAACAAGTTGAGTTAATCAAAGAAGAAATTAATCGTCAATATAATATGGATATTGAAGCTATTCGTAATCTCGGTGCTATTTCAAAATCTCTTTTAACAGGAACTAATTATCATTCTACTGAACCTAGTAATCCTGGAACTTTAACAATACCCGCAAATGTAATTATTGAAGGTAAATTAAATATATTACCAAAAGGTTGTGTAATTATGTGGGCGATTAAAGAGACACCTGTACCAGAAGGATGGGTTGCATGTGATAGTTCAGAAGAAGCAAAAGAAGCAGGTGCACCAGATCTTACTAATAAATTTATATTAGGAGGAAATGACATTGGTAAAACAGGTGGAGAAACAGAAGTTACATTATCTGAAGCTCAAATACCAAAACATACTCATAGTTATAAAAATAATGGAAGTACGAATAAAGCCTGGACTGCGATACAAGGTAGCTGGATGTATGATGATGCGGTTAGAGGGGCCTTAGGAATAGATAAAACTACTGGATCATCAGGTGAAAGTAATGCACATAATAATATGCCACCATTCTATGTATTAATCTACATTATGAAATTATAATTATTATGTAATACAATATATATGGAATATAAAGATATTGTATTAATAGTATTGGTTGTAGGTATGCTATTTATGGCAACAAAAGTATATAAAAATAATAATATAGAAAACTTTGCCCCAGAACAAGTTGAGTTAATCAAAGAAGAAATTAATCGTCAATATAATATGGATATTGAAGCTATTCGTAATCTCGGTGCTATTTCAAAATCTCTTTTAACAGGTACTAATTATCATTCTACTGAACCTGGAGAACCAGGTTCATTAACTATACCCGCTGATACTGTTATTGAGGGCGATACTATTATTCAAGGTAAATTGAAAGTAGATGGTGAATTAGATTTTACTAATAGAAATACTATATTAATGAACATATTACCAACTGGTATGGTTATTGCCTGGGCTAAACAAGAAATACCTAAAGGATGGGCTGTATGTGATGGAGAAAATACAACTCCTGATTTACGCGGTCGATTCGTATTAGCTGCAGGTGAAGGTAAAGAACTAACAACGCGCGCATTAGGTGATAATAATGGTGAAGAACAACATACATTAACAGTCGATGAAATGCCAAATCATGGGCATAAATATACAGCACCAATATGGAAATATGGAGGATGCGGTCGCGACTGTTCGCAAGGTATAGGGGGGGGACTCTTTACAACAGAGACAATTGGTGGTAGTCAACAGCATAATAATATGCCACCATTCTATGTATTAATCTACATTATGAAATTATAATCTATATAATTATCTAGCCATTAATAATAGTAATTATTAATGACTAAAATAGACTATGAATTTATACAAAAAATATTTAATAGAAAAATGGAATTAAAAAAAAAGGAAGATAAGATAAAATTATCTAAATATTCTGAATATATTCCAATGTATGATATTTATTCAGATTCAATTTATCCAATTTCCAAATTAAATGTCCATTATAGATTGGTAGATTGTCATTATCGATTTATAACATCCGAAGTTAAAAAATGGCTAGAAAATAAATTGGGTAAAACTAAAGACGAAGGAAAAAAATCTCTTTATAGAAAAAATATAGCAATTATAGATAATTATGACCTTGACATATTAGAAGAAACTTCATACCAAACTTTATATAATTATTCTCCTCAATTAGGTTTATCAATTTCAATTTGTAAACGTAATAGTTTCCATCCATTTGCTAGACATTTAACACCATATTATACCAAAGATGAATTGATTAAACTTGGGCTAAATAATAAAATAATGAAACCTGGTGTATTATTATCACCAACTAGTTTAGTGGATAAAGAACTCCATTATGAAATATGTAAAACAGTATCCAAAAATGATATTTCAGTTGATTTAATTAATAGTAACATGAACCATATTATAGAAAATAAAGTTATTAATTGGATTACTTTTTACTCCATGACTGGTAGTTATTTATTTAATGATTATTTAAGAAATCCAAATATTAATATTTCCAGATATATGTTGGATGGATTGAAAAAAATAGTAAAAGTTATGGAAACAACGAAAAGTTTAGGCGACGACTTTTATTTTTATCGTTTCTTGTGGGATGATGAATTTCTAAAAAAACTAAAAGTAAATGATACTTTTACTGATAAAGGGTTTTTATCAACAACGCGTGATCCTTTCTACTCACCAGGTGTTAAATTAGATTTTGGTCTAGTTTTAGTTAAAATTAATGTACCAAAAAATTTATCTGGTGTCGGTTTATTTATGGAAAATTTCAGTATGTTCCCCAAAGAAGAAGAATTTTTAATGTGTCCTTATAGTAAACTTAAATTAATTGCACGTGATGACACATTTACTTATCATCATACTAATAGCCAATTTGAAAAACATGTTACTAAAAAATATGAATTTAATTTAATTGGATCTAATACTAGTTTTATCAAGAACTTGAAATCATCTCGAGATGATGAAATCCCAACAATTGATTTAGAAAATGTTGATTTATCTGGAAGAGATCGAGTCGACTTGTTTAATTCTTTTATTGAATTATGTGATGAAATGGAACAATTTAGATATCAAGATAGAATATTTATTTGTCAATGGTTTGATTCAACAACATCATATCAACACATGTATCATAATAAAACAAAAGATGGCTTGTCAATAGTACATTATCAAGATGGTTATCCAATTTTTTCGATTGAATGTGGAGAAAAATTAGTTGTTAACTTTAGAAGAACTTTTACTTTTTACGATGATATTAATGAAATTGAGAGTATAGACGACCTTAATAATTTAATAGGTTTATTCTGTAAAGTTTTTAGATATGAAAAAGCTTTATTGTTTTTTCCTTATTATAATTTTACTCAATTTAAAAATAACTATAAATCTAAATCAAATATGGAATCATCAATTGAATATTTATCAACTTATTTATTTTGTTATCCACTTTATGCATATTATAAAAATAATAGCGATTCTGATAGCAGAATTATTAACTATTATAAAAATAAATTTTACAAATATTCATTTGGTTACTGGAATTTAGATAAAATAGGAAAGCTACATATTCCAGATGAAATTAAAAATAAATTACCAAGTCAATTACAAACTGATAAATTAACTTGGAAAGAATTGTTTATAGAGATTGTAGAGAATTACTTTTACCTTTATCCTAAAATGGAAACATGGTTTAATTACCATCATAACAATATGTTTAAAAGAGCTTTTTTAGAATTTGATGCTATCTCATATTTAAGAACAATTGGTTTAGATATATATGATTTACCAAGTATTGATCATATGATGAATAGAAAAGATAATAGAAAATTTAATTTAATTTTTAATAGAACATCAAGAAGAATAGAATAATAAATTCTATTATATTAATAATGGAAAAACGTTATATACCCCATATTTTATTTCCAAAATATTATCAAGAAAAACTATCATTAGGTATAAAAGATAATCTAAATTTTAATTTTGATAAACATACTGGATTTAATCAACCAACAGAACTTGAAAATTTATCAAATCGATTAAAACATAATACTAATAAAAAGATTGAACGTTTAAAAAAACTTGAAGAATATTTAAATGAAAAACAAATTGAAATAATAGATAATATTAAAATATTTGATTTTACCAAAAATAGATTTATTGGCAAATGGATTGTAGAAGAACATAATATTGGTAAAGGTTGGACAAATGGATGGAGAAAGATTTATGAAATATTATTTAGATTTAAATTTTTAAAAAATATGGATAATTTGAAACATTTTGATATATGTGGATATCCAGGAGCATTTATTCTCGGAACTAATCATTATATAAAAACACATACTAAAATAAAAAACTATGATTGGTTTATCCAAAGTTATAATCAAACTCAAGAAGATACAACTAGTAATTATCTTAATGATTCATATGGTCTTCATCAAAAATATCCCGATAGATTTTTATTTGGTTCCAAAAAATCAAATTATAGTGGAGACATAACAGATAGAAATAATATACTAGAATACTATAATAAATTTAAAGATGATAAAATGGATTTAGTAACTAGTGATTGTGGACTACGACTTGACTTTGATATAGCATATATGCGAGAACAACAAATGAGTAAAATTTTCTTTGGACAATTAATTTGTGGTCTAATGGTCCTTAAAAAAGGAGGTAATCTTGTTATGAAAACATATTCTCAATTTGAACCCTGGAGTATTTCATTACTATATTTGATAACACAATTATTTGAAAATGTTTATTTATGTAAACCAGAATCTAGTAGATTTTCGAGTGGAAAAGAAATTTATATAATTGGTGAAAATAATTTAGATGTTCTAGATACAAAAGATTTTGATAAATTATTAGATATTTTAGAAAGTTTTGAAAATGATAAAGATTTGAATAAAACGATTTTATCAATTGATAAAATGAATAAAGAAATAATTAACAATATAGTAGCTATTGTTAATGATTATTATACTAAAAATTTTAAAAGAGTAAAAGTTAGCAGAAAGATTATATATAGTTATAATTATTTAACAAAGAATCCAGAAGAATATATAAAAAATTTAAAAGATTATGAATATTTTACTACTAAAATTAAAAGACGTTTTTATCATAATTATTTTATACGGATGGAATATAAAAAAATTAATGCCGAAGATAAATTACTTTAATAAATTATAATAAACAAAACCCATTAACATACCACCAATAATATCACTTGGATAATGTACCCCTAAAAATATTCTACTAATTCCAACTAGAACAGGGACAAAATTAAATATAAATTCTTTAGGGTATTTATTTAACATAATTAACGCAAATAATGTTGAACTTAAAGTATGTCCACTAGGAAATGAATATTTATCAAAAACAGTATTATAAATATGTCCTGATAAATTTCTTACTTTATTACTTGCTTGATAAGGACGTAATCTTTTGAATAATAATTTTATTGCTAATGTTATAAAAAGGGCACTTCCAATAAATATAAAATCTGATAATACAATTGCATTATAAATATATAATGATACTAATAAAACAATAAAACCAGCAGTATTAAATGGCTGTGAAATTATTTTCATTAAATTAGTAACGTTTAATTTCTGTATATTAATCATCATTTCCAATTCATTTATTTGCATATATTTAATATTATTTAATTTTAGAAAAATAAAAACGATATAATTTTTTCTAATGATTTTATAATGATAATATTAAATATATCAATAGGAATTATAATAACTTTAATCTGTATAGAAATATATTATAGTTATTTTTATAAAGAATCTGTTAGCGAAAATGAAAATATGGATAATGATGATGATACGGAAAGTGAGAATTTAGAAATTTATAATGGATTAGCAAATGAGAATGATGAAGTAATCGAATTTAAAGAACCGAATCCATGGTGTAAAATAATTGTTGGACTAGATAACACAACAAGATATTTCGTAAAAATAAATAATTTTAATGAAGATAAATATTTAGAATGGAGAAAATTAATTAATTCACTAGATTACGATGTGGAAACAAGAGAATTAATATTAGAAACAAATTCAGAAGAAGAAGCTCTAGCACTAACTAATTTAATTATTAGTAATATGAACGATGAAATTGAAATCGAAGATATATTAGATAAGAATTTAATTCATATTTCAGTAGCAAAAGCCAAATCACACAAACTCGTATGTAATAAACTAATAGAACTTATTAAAGATAGTAGTAGTATTGATATTAAAGCATCCCGTAATGCTAATAATCAAGTAGAATATTCTATTGATATGAATAGACATATAGAAACCAAACAAGATCTATTAAATGATGTCAATAAAAAAATATTTAGTAATGAACCAATGAATAATACGTTTATGCCAATAGCACCAACCCCATATGGTGGGTCAGAATATGCTTTACTCTAAAAAAAATATATAATTTATATTAATATGAGTAATCTTTTTCCTATTCCCTATTTAGGACTTCCATGGACGGGAGAATTACCCAGCGGACAAATTCCACTTACTAGTAATGTTCGCCCCCTATCACCTACACTCCTCCGTGAAGAAGGACCCTTTCCTATTTTAGGTTCAACACTTCGACCAGGTGTTGTATCTCCTGCACCTATTTTAGCAAGCCCAGGTATGATGCCAGGTATGGGGCCAGGTATGATGCCAGGTATGGGGCCAGGTATGGGGCCAGGTATGGGGCCAGGTATGATGCCAGGTATGGGGCCAGGTATGGGGCCAGGTATGGGGCCAGGTATGGGGCCAAGTATGGGGCCTGGTTATCCAGGTTTTATGTCTGGTGCTCCAAATATGCCTCTTCTTATTAGACCTAGTCCAGTAAGTAACTTTAGAAATACAAAACCTCGAGATGAATATAATGAACTAAGAAACGAAGCTGGTAGTGGCAGGCTTGTAGGTAACGAGGTTCGATTTACAGATGGTATCTTTACCCATGTTCTTAAAGATGAATCGATTGCTCATGCTGTTCCAACCCCCCATCATGACTTTTTATACACTACCATAACACTTGGAACTAAAAATAACTTAGCAGGCGCCTTGGCTAACAAAAAAACTGAGGTACAGGCTATATCCGAGTCTGTTATGATTGATTTACTAAAAAAAGAAGTTACAGCTCGTTGTGGTTCTACAGCAGCTAACTATGCTACATTAAAGACAGTAATTGAAGTATTAACCAACTCTGTAGCTCAATCTATAGCTGCCCAATATAGCCAAAATATAGCCGATGCTGTTGCTAATAAAGCAACTAATAAACAATATATTAAAGACAATATCTAAAGCATGATCGATTTATATAATAGATAACTATGGATTGCAATAACCGATAATCCTAAATATAAAATAAATGGAAATAATATTGGAGAAAGTTCGGTTTTTTTATATGCAACATATAAAAATAATGGAACCCAAATTAAATGATGACCTAATAAAACTAAATTATGAAAAGTTAATTTATTTTTTGGTATTCCAACAACAAATGGGATTAAAAGGGTTAATAAACCAAGGGCGTTAAAAGCATTTATATTTGCTTTTTCCATATTGTGACCAATATATGTTAATAATGGTCCAATCATAACTATATGCCATAAATAAACTTGTTTATAACTCATTATAATAATATTTAGATATTATTATAATGTTCATGATTCTTCTTGGTAATTAGTTGACTCTGGTTTAGGTGTAACTAATAAGTTAGATGTACTTTTATTAATTTCAGAATGAATATGTATTATTTTATAATAATCATCATCAAGAAACATTAATGGAGAAGATTGTGTTTTCTTTTTTTTATGTTTAGCAATTAATTGCCCCATATATATAATATCAAATATGTTTATCATTTAAACTTCGTTTTAATGATAAATATTTCATTTTGTCATTTAAGAAATGTGACAATTGCTGTTTTAATTTACTGTTAAGTAAATGCAATCTAGATTGCGTCGCTTGTCTCGATTGTTTTAACTGAAGTTTTAATGCAAATGCGATTACATCGCTACGTAGGTTAACACAAATTATATTTCTTTATCAGCAAAATTCTTATTTACTCCTTTTAGTCGTAAATATTTCATTTTGTACTTTTGATATTTTTCTAAATAGTCTTGTTTTTTTTCATATTGTTGTTTTGGTTTTTTAGTAGGTTCACTGTTTTTAAAAACTTCGGGGTCTTCAGGTCTAGGTCCCATATTACATAATTATAGATTTTTTTATAATATTTTGTATATCAATACCTTTTAAAAAATCATAACAAGTAAAATAGCAGCATCTTTTATATATATCTCCTTGACACGAACAATCTATATCATCCATACAATAATCATCAATATCTAAATTATTTTTTAAATATTGTTCAATTAAATTAATATCATAATTTTTATTATTTTTATTTATAAATATTGGGAAAAAAGTAATTGGTTTTATAGGTTCATCGATAAATACATTTGTTTCAATAAATCTTACAAAGTTTTCATAATGTTTATCATTAAATAGAAACGAGTCTCCATTTAGTCTTAAATGTGCTTCTATAATATAATTATTAATAATTTCTATATTCAAGAATCCAGTATATGATTCTAATAGTTGTTGAATTAAATAAATTATATCGTGATTTAATTGATAATCTTCTAAATATTTATGATATAGAAAAGTTCCTTCCTCACACGGATATGATTCTAGCGCATAATATTTAATAACTATACCATCTTTAATAACAAGATCAATATTATACTGTAGTCCTTTTAGATACTTTTCCCAGAAATATCCAGATAAATTTACTTGATTGGATAATTTATCATATGCCTCCCTACTATTCACTTTATAAAACCCTCGACTCATCCCATATAAATTCATAATTGGTTTAATTATAACTGGATAATCAACTGGAATAATTGGTATAGGCGAACAGTCTAAATTTTGTATTTCTGCTAATCTCAATTTATCATAAATAAAATTATGTTCGGAAAATTTAATCCATGCTGAACAATCATTACAAGGGATTGTTTCGTTGATGTTCTTAGATTTTAAATAGCTAATGAACGAACGCATATATATAATCAATATATATATAAATCTCAATAAACACATATGAATTTAGAATTATCAATAATGGATATATATAGAGAGTTATCTGGACGAAAAAATTTTAAATCTAAAGATCAGTTATTAGATGAATTAATATATACTTTTAATACAACCGATATACTTGTAAATTATTTGTCTGATGAAACAAAAGGATTTGAAAGAAATGATTGTTTCGGAAAAACAAATCCATTATTATGGGAATATGGACATACTTTATTTTTTTGGGAACAAATGACATTAAAATATATGGGTATTACATCTAATATTGCTAAACCAGAACTATATGATTCATTTAGAGTAGATCGTGAAACACGATTTGAATTAAAAAACAAACTTTTATCATATAATGAAATACAAAAAGGTTATAATAGTGTTATAGAACATATTTATGATTATTTAAATAAATATAAACTAAATAATATAACTTTTTATTTGATTAGATTAGGACAATTACATTTAGAAATGCATAATGAAAGTTTTATTTTTACACAACAATTATTAGGTGTTCGTTTATTTCCCATTAGTAATTTAAATTACGAAGAACCAATTTTGTATAATGTTGAAATGATAAATGTATTACCTGGTATATTTTCCCAAGGTGCATCTAATTTTACTAGTGAATTTTATTTTGATAATGAATTTCCTTCTTTTACTACAAGTATTATGAAATGTAAAATAAGTAAATATTGTATTACTAATTATCAATATTTACAATTTGTATTAGATGGCGGTTATACCAAACAAAAATATTGGTTACCCGAAGGATGGAGATGGATTAGAAAAAACAAATTAAAACATCCTATTTATTGGAAATCTATTAATAATATATGGTTCGAACGTATATTTGGTGGATATGTTTCTCTTAGAAATAATAATCCAGTTGTTCATATTAGTTGGTATGAAGCCAAAGCATATTGTGAATGGAAAGGTGTTAGATTATTAAAAGAAAGTGAATGGGAATATATTGCTAAAATGTTTCCGTTAAATAAATATATAAAAAACGCACATCTTAATTATAGCAAACAAACTAAAACACGTTCTACCATATCTGTATTAGAAGATAAGAATGAAAATAATTTAGGAATAATGGGCTTATTTGGTAATTGTTGGGAGTGGTGCGAAGAACCAATTTATCCATATAATGGTTTTATAATAGATCCAGTATATAGAGAAATGTCTTATCCATGGTTTGGACATAAAAGAATTTGTCGTGGTGGATGCTGGGCTGTGCCAAATATATTAATAACACCTACTTATCGTAATGCTCAAGCGCCAGATTGTACTTATCAGTATATAGGATTTAGAGTAGCAATATAACACAATTATAAACTAATTAATGTATACCAAGTATACAAACTTGGTAAACCTGTTTCATGAGTATATGTATTAATAATTTTCCAATTATACTTTGTTACCATCTCATGAATACTGTCTTTTGTTATAAATACTTCTGTCATTTCAGATACATGAACAGATGAAAAACGATATTTAACCATATTATCTTCATATTTAATATATGAGTTATCATTACAATCTAATATAAAATTATCTTTTACTTTCTCATTTACTACATTAAAGATAAACTTTGTATCTTTTTTTACAATTTGATTTAATTGTTCCCAGAATTTATCAGTAAAAAAGTGCATGATACTATTAATAGCAACAACTACATCAAATCTTTTATCGAAATCAAATGTCATCCATTTATCTTTTGTATTATTCCAATTTGTAGCTAAATTTAAATAGTTAAATATATTCTTTTTTGAATTATGTAGTTGATTTGCTTTAACCAATACATTTACATCATAATCAATTCCATAATAATTGTAATCTAAATTACTACCAGATATAAATTTTAATAACTTTCCTTTACCACAACCTAAATCTAACCAAGATAATGAATTACTATAATTCCTAATATGTTTTTCAATTATAGTATTATTTATATCTATAATATCTTTCCATTTTTTGTTAAAAATAAATTGTTTATTGGTAAAATATAATCTATTATATGGGTAATCTGGATTACTATTATATTTTATTTTATATAGATTGATAATATTGTTCACAACAGTTCTTGGATTAGGATAATTTTTATCAAATCTAATCTCTTTAGGAACAAATACATTATCTTGGGGATAACATCTCCAAATAGTATTTTCCTCTAATTCTAAATTATCAATATTTTTAACTATATCATTATATTGACAAGTACTATTTCTATCACCCCAATTACCATTTTTATATAAAAGGTCAATTGTCATTAAATATTTAGGCTTTAATTTAATTTCTCTATTTCCATTTAATGGTGTAATAATTAAACCATCATTCTTAACAGGACCTTCATCACATAACCATTTAATAAATACATTATTATTATTACACTTTGGATTGACAAAATCACATAATGTTTCTAAAAATAATTTATCAGGATTAGATATTCTCCATGCTGCTTTTGGATACCAACGATAGTTTTCATAAGGTAAAGCTAAAAATTTAGAAAATACTTTTCTTTCTTCAAGTATACTTTCTATTAATTGACTCTTGGTATAACAATTCAATTCTGATTGCAAAGGCAAAGATTTTGTTGAAGGATGAGACTTTCTTAAATATTTATATCTATCTTCAATTGATATATCAATATCCAAATCAAATACAAGATACAAATCTAAATCTTCAATATATTCAGCTTTAAGTTTCTCTATAAAATTATGTATTGGTTGAATTTTTGTTGGAATAGTTTTTACTAAAATACCATCAGCTTTTTCTTTAATATAAAAATTAAAATCTAAATTCTGTAGTTGACCTGGTAATAAATGATACGGTGGAACATAATTAAATTTTTGTTTACGTGTATTGTATCCATTCGTAATTCTTTTAAAAACAGGTTTAGTATTACCTGGTTGTAAACTTTTTAATTCATTAATAACAGGTAGCAATCTAACATGATTATATAGTTTACGCAATCTATTTTTTTTTCGTATATAAATTCTCAAATAATACAAGCATTTATTTAGTTTTATATTTGCTGTATCAAGAATTGGTCTAAAATATCGCACATATGGGAATAAGATAAATAATACATTATTTTTTGAAATATCCTCCAAATAATTGTATATATATTCTTCTATAACTTCTGGTTTAAATACTTGTATAATCTTATGGAAAGACCCATCATTAGACTCATTAATTATTTTTAGTATATTTATTGAATTTAATAACCCTCGTAATATATAATAGTATTCGTTACTATTATCATTTATATATTTTATATTCAAGTTAAATATTGATTTGTAGTAGATAAATACACAAATTACGAATAGAGTCTTTTCACTTATATTTTCCAAAATATTATAAATATATTTGATATTAGAATAACAAATACTCTCATCTGCATTAAAACATAATATTGCCATTGTAAAATGTGGTAAATGTTGTAAATTATCACTATGCTGCAAGTCTGTCATATTCGTATAATAGTTAATAGGTTGTGTATAGTAATATTTCAAAATAGTTTTTAAACTATTAAAATCACCACACCCTTTAATAAGAGTAGATATATAGTTGTTAAGATTTGTGAATGCGGATAAATTTTTTATTCTTCTTAATTGATATTTTATTGGTATCTTGTCTACCATTATTTTTTTTATAATTTCCAATCCTATCATATTTATGGTTGTGTTATTAATAATTTTTTTTTCAATTAGGTATTTATAAACTCTGTCATCCGTATTACCAAACGAACTAATTATAATATCGTATATGAAATCTGATGTTATATGTGTTTCATATATTTTTTTGAACCAAAAAATGAAAGTAGGTAATGTTCCTTCCATTGCACCTATATAAGCTAAACGTCGAAAACAGGTTTTTATAGTATCATTAAAATATTTTTCATCTATTTTATATAATATTTTTTGACCATACATACATTTAGTAATACCTGTTAATATTGATATAAAAAGGTCATCATTTACCAGACATTCTGTTGAATTATATTTATGTATTAAACATATTATGTTTTCATAATGTTTTAATCTATTCGCATGTTTATATGCATAGGGGGTAAGGTATTTAATAGTATAGACATATCTCTCAAAAAATTCTATAATTTCATTTGTATTTGTATCTTCTAGAAGTTTATCAAATTTTTCAACCTTAGTTAATATTTCATACACTGTGTCTATATGATGATTCTCTTCGGTTAGTAACCCTGTTAGAATATTAAAAGTTATCTCAGACTCGGATACAGAAATGGCCATTATACGACTATATTATTATGAGAATATATGTTTAATTCAATTTTTTAGTTTCATTATAAATATCTATATTATATATAATGAAGCCAAAAAAAATAAATGGAAAATATAAATTTCCAGACTATCCTGAATTTACACCGAATCTTAGTCCTCGTGAAATTTTTAAATTAGGTAGTTTCGGCGGAACCTATTGGAGACCTATATATTCATCTATTATAAAAAAAAATCTTAAAAATCAACATTTAAAATATCCAAAAAGTTGGTGGAAAGGGATACCAGATAATCATTTAACTAAAGATTGGGATAATTACGATGTATCCATTAACAAATATAATAAGAAAGTAGGTACAACACTCAAATACTGGGAATGTAAAAAGTGGATAACTAAATATCATCCATATGGTTGGATTCAGTGGTATTGTGATTTCTTTCAAGGTAAACGTGGTCCAGACGATGAACGTCAAATTAAGCGTTGGGTTGGTATTGCAGGAAAAAATGGTAGATTTCGTAATTGGCTCATTACAATAATTCTTAAAAAAAAGGGAAAATATAATGATATTACATCAAGTCCGGCTATACGTCAAACGTTACAACACTGGGCTTATAAATTAACTAAAGCAGATTATAATAGTAATGTTGCATCACGAGTTAAAAATCATTAATTTAATATCCATCTTAATCCCTTTTTTTTTATTTCTTTATATTTTCTCATACATAATATATGCAAAAATATAAAGATATAAATAAACATTTTAGCAAATATAAATTAAGTAAAAAAAAAGAAACGATGGAATCATTATGTAAACCAATGTCTTTTAAATTACAACCACAACAGAATTTTTTAAGTGATTATTTTAAAAGTAAGTATGCTAACAAAGGTTTATTAGTATATCATAAGATTGGAGCTGGAAAAACATGTACGGCTATATCAATTGCAGAAAATTTTAAAAATAAAATGAATATAACAGTTGTTTTACCAGCATCATTAATTGGTAATTTTAGAGATGAATTACGTTCAAAATGTGGGGGAGATGAATATATGACAGAGAATGAAAGAAAAGAATTACAAACTTTAAAACCCCGATCAAGCAAGTTTCGTCAAATAATAAAAAAAACAAATAATCGAATTGATAAATATTATGATATCTACTCTTATCATATTTTTGTAGAATTATGTGAACAAAAAAAAATTAAATTAAAGAATACATTATTAATCATTGATGAAGTTCAAAATATGGTATCAGAATCTGGTTATTTTTATAAAACTTTAAAACGTGTTATTGATAAATCTGATGATAAAACTCGAATAGTATTATTATCTGCTACACCAATGTTTGATAAACCTATTGAAATTGCTCTAACATTAAATCTATTAAAACTTAAAACTCCTTTACCAATTGGTTCTGAATTTAATCAAATATTTGTTAAACAAATTAAAGATCCAAAAACTAATAAAATAACATATGAAATGAAAAATATTCAGAAATTTAAATCATACATACCTAATATAATTTCATATTATCGTGGTGCTCAACCGCAAGCATTTCCAAGAGAGATATTTAAAACCGTCAATTGTAAAATGGAACCATTTCAATATAAAAGTTATTTAACCAGTTTAAGCACAGAAGAAGAGTATATAATAGGTTCATTTGCTGGGGCAGATATATTACAATTACCTAATAATTTTATGTTAGGACCTAGAATGATATCTAATGTAGCATACCCTAATAAAGGAATTGGTGCCCATGGTTTGTCATCATTTCGCGGTTCTTGTTTATCTAAAATAAATATGAAGAATTATTCTAAAAAATTTTATAAAATAAATAATAAAATATGTCAATCATCAGGACCGGTATTTATTTATTCTAATTTCAAAGATTATGGGGGGATAAAGTCATTAGTTGCATTTTTAGAATATCAAGGTTATAAAAATTATAGTACATTTGGTGAAGGGAAAAAAAGATTTGCTGTTTGGTCTAGCGATGAATCTAATTTTCTTAAAGATGAAATAAAGTATACATTTAATCAGCCATCAAATATAGATGGTTGTAAAATAAAAATATTATTAGGTACTCCCGCAGTAAAAGAAGGTATTTCATTATTACGTGTTGAACAAGTTCATATAATAGAACCTTATTGGAATATGTCGAGAATTAAACAAATTATTGGTCGTTCTGTTAGATATTGTTCTCATAAAGATTTATCCTATACTGATAGATATGTTGAAATTTATTTATATTTAGCTACTTATCCTGGTATAAAAACAGTAGACCAAATTATTTGGGCTATGGCTAAAAAGAAACATATGCTAATATCACAGTTTGAAAAGGCATTAAAAGAATCTGCTATTGATTGTAAATTATTTTATAATAGAAATGTATACAAAAAGGATGACCCATTAAAATGTCAAGGTTAATTTTCGTAATTATATTTTTCCATATCATATTATATATAGTATTATATGGTTAATTTTCGTAATTATATTTCTTCAATATATCAAGAACGTATAGAAGAAACTTATAAAAAGATGCTACAAAATCAAACAAGTGAATATGTTAAACAAAAGAAAAAGGAATATTCGATCTTTAATAAAAAACTAAATATTTGGAATATTATTGCTTTACTAGATAATATTAAAGATGAAAGTGATCCAGATAGCGATTTGCCCCAAATAATACATGCATATCAAACTGCATTATCTATTAAAACAAAATATCTAAATGATATTTCTATTCAGTCTTTATTTAGTGATAGTGAATGGTCAAAGTTACCAATTAAATATCGTAAAGATTATAACATGTCACTAAAATCCTATTATTCACATATAATAGAGTGGGATTGGTTCCCTTTAGTTGGTTTAATTCACGACCTTGGTAAAATATTATTAATAGACGAATTTGGCCAGCTACCACAATGGTCAGTAGTAGGTGATACTTTTCCCATCAATTGTGATTTATCAACAAATTATGTATTTTATAATAAACTGTATCATAATTCCAATAAAAGTTTAATAGATTCTATATATAAACCATATTGTGGATTTGATAAAGTATTGTTTAGCTGGGGACATGATGAATATATGGCATCTGTTTTAGAATATAACAACACTATTTTACCTAAAGAGGCTATTTATATTATCCGATTTCATTCTTTTTATTCATGGCACACACCTAAAAGTAAATCTCGTGGGTATACTCATTTAGCTAGTAATTATGATTGGGAAATGTTACCATTACTAAAAGCATTTCAAAAAGCTGATTTATATTCAAAAGCATCTGCAATACCAAATGTACAAGAAATAAAAAAGGAATATAATTTTTTAATTGAAAAATATTTAAATTCTGATTTAATCTGGTCTACAGGTAAATAAAAGCTAAAAAAAATATGTAGATATATATAATGAGTTGTTTGTATATTGATGCAGATAATGTATCTTATAAAATACTAAATAAATTAGAAAAAGACATCGACTTGACCGATTTAATGATAAATAAAATATATGGAGATTGGAGTAAAACAGAATTAAAAAATTGGATAAAAAAAATAATAAAATATGGTATGGAACCAATTCAATGTTTTCGTATTAGTAAAAAACAAACAACAGATATAAGACTAATAACTGATTTATTAAATGATATTTATACAAATGACAATATTAAACATATTTATCTATGTACATCAGATGTTGATTATAGTTATGTATGTCAATTAATAAAAAAGAAATCTATATATTTAACTGTTATTTCTACACAATCTTCTGTTCTAAAAAATTATGCAAATGATTATATAGATACCAGTATCCAAGAAATTGAATATGTTAAAAACGAATTAGATTATTTTATCCAAGCAATATCGGGTAATTATATTTTATTAATATCGACTTTTAAGAAGGAACTAAAAAAGATAATCCCTGATGAATTTAATATAAAATGGAAAAGTTTAGAATCACTATTAAATGAATATAATAATTATTTCATGATTATAAAAAAGAAGAATCGTATATATATTATATTTATTAATGATTTTTTAGTATATGATAAAAATAATATATATAAATATAGAACTAAAATTGAAAATAATTATAAAAATATTTTTTTAATAATAGATTTTGAATCATTTGTAAATCAATTATTTTAAATTTTTTTTATACATTATGATATATGGAAACTAAAAAGAATGAAGAAAAAAAAGTTATCGAAGAATTTCAATCCACAAACAAAATATTAATCTTTTTTGCATTACTAACTGGGATAGTTTGGATTGGATTAATTACATTTGTTATATATACAACTGCTAAACGGGGTCTTCCTATATTTAGTATGATGAAAAGTAATTATGGAACTACCAATCTTGATAGATGGTTATCTTTTTGCACGGGGTATGACAAAAAAAACGCACAAGATGCCGAGTATTGTGGACAATTATTATGTGATGAAGCGCGCCACGATCAAGAGAACACTTCGCTTCGAGAGTGGTGCAATTATTATACTCCACAACAACAACCTATAGCTACTAAATAATTTTTATTACTATTTTATTATTAGTTATTTTATTAAAATAATTTATAATATCTTTTCTACTTATATTATCTAACTGTTCTAATAATAATTCTCGTCTATTAAATAAATATTGACGTGATATTATTTCTGGCAAGTATTTGGCTAATAATTCATTTGTATTTGATTCTTTTTCTGAAATTAATTTTCTAGTCACATCTTTTATTTTAGCTAATTCTGAAGATTCTAATAATTTAGTTTCCAGTAATTTTTTGAAATATTCTATAAACAAGTTCATTTTTTCTTCTGCTATAGATACATCTTTCAATGTTTGTACTTTTATAGTTAAATAATAATTTAATATTATTTTCTGTATATTACTACTAACTAAATATCCTAATTGATTTTTAGTTCGTAAATAATCATAACAAGGTTGTTCGATTAAGATACTTAAAATTATTAATTTAATGTTTTCTTTAGGGTTAAATAAGCCAGTTGGATAAATAAATATAACCATATTATTCTCTTCGTCTTTGTTAGGATGTTTTATATCCATACTTGTTGGTTCAGTAATAGGTGGGATACCATAATTAGATAATTCTAAATTTTCTTTAAACAATGATATATCAGGAATCATTTCTTTTTTCAAGTTACCATAAAACATAATACTAATTGGTATATCTTTAAAACTAACCAGCGAATTTATTCTTTCTCTAACCTTTTTTATTAAAATTTGTTTATCAGTTTTAACTAAAAAGTCTAATAATTTTTCCCTTGGGTGAAAATATTTTATCATAGCTTCGGTTAATTTGATAGTACTAAATTTCCATGGTATTAATTTATCATTATTAATATAATATTCTTTTAATTTATCTATTTTGGAAGTAATAGTACTTTCTTGTATTATACAATCATTAATACTGCAATCAGAATTGTCACTGTCTAATAAGATATTTCTAAAATGTTCTAATATTTTGGAAAAAAAGTAATCATATTTATCATTTAAGCCAGTAATTAAAATAGTAATATTGGATAAAACTATATTTTCCATAAATTGAATATAATATCCTAAATCGGCTTCTTTATTAAATTTGTTAGCTAAATTAACATTTATAACATGACATGCTAAAACATTACAAACATAATTTTCTATTGTATCAAAAAAGTTTTTATGATTCATTAGAATATAACCATTTATTTTAGGTTCTTTAAACTTGGAAACAGCACCATACCATACTCGTGGTTTTATTAAACTTGGTTTAATAAATTGATCAAGATTAGGATAAACTGTAGGTTTAACATTATAATAGATATTTTCTGTAATTACATCAAAATGGAATTGTTTTTCTGGTACATCTAATAAAGAATTTTTTAATTTTCCATATTTAGCATTATAGTATTTATCTGTTTCATATTTGATTACATTGAATTTTTCCTTACTACTATAAATTACAGTAGCTTTATCAAATTTTAAATTATCTAATTGTTCTATTAATTTTGCATATTCTTTATTCAATACAACTAAATTACCATTATAATAATTTTGTGATGGGAAATAGTGCATGTTAATGGCTATAGATTCTACTAGTGCAAACTCATCTTTTTTACCAGAATAATCAAATAAGAGATTATATTTTTTTTTATAATAATCATAAATTTTATGCCAATCTAGTTTAACTAAATTATTAAAATAATACTTGACATAACCATTTATTTCCCTTATTGTATCTTTAATATCTTTGGAATAATTACTATTAATATCTAAATCAAGAATAAATATTCCCTCTTCGCGTTGATAACAATTCAAATAATTTATTAGTTTCTTATTTTGTAAAAAATATTTTAAATTTGTCTTGTCTTCATTTTCTATATTTTCTTCAATTATTTCATATATTTTATTTTTTAGAAATTTGAAAGGTAAAGGTATCTCCCAAAAATAAGTAATTATATTTTTATCCATAACAGGTATTAGATGGTATTCGGTTCCATTTGTATCATAAAAGCAATGCAATCCAGATTGTTTTGCATTTATCTTATCTTTACTAAAAGTATCAGGATTACCATTGCCTTTTTTTAATGGGACTTGTCCAAATGTTTTACTAAATAGAGCTTCAGTTTCTTTATTTGATTTGGATGATACAATACTAACACATATATTTTCAGAATAATAATATTTTTTATAAAAATCAATCATTTTTTCTCTAACATCTTTCTTATTTAAAGTCTCTAAATTACCTGTTGAAAATTTATTAATAATACTATTTTTTTTAGATAAACCTTTTATTATATTATAAATTCTCCACCCGTCATTATTTATATTTTTCATATGTTCGGAATTAATAGCATTAATTTCTCGTTCAACCGAACCTTTATCAAATAAAGGTTCAATAAAGAAATTAGCAAAAATATCTAATATTTCTTCAAGATTATCATCAATTACTGAAAAATAATAAACGGTTTCATATGTTGATGTATATGCATTAGAGTTTCCACCATTGCATTTTAATTTTTCTTCAAAATGATTTTCTTTTGGATATTTTTTACTTCCAAGAAATAACATATGTTCTAAAAAATGTGCTATTCCTTGTATATCCTTAGGATCATTAATTGAACCTGTCTTGATACAAACAGCAATAGTACATTTATCTATATTCTTATCATTGATAATAGTATATTTAATCATATTATCTAATATTCCAAAAGTAAATATTCTAGTTTCATTTAAGGGAATTTTCATTAAATGGAATTAGATTTTATTTTTACTTATAATAATAAATTTCTTATTTGAATTAAATATTGTGTGGTTAATTTTTTTATTAAATCAGATTCATAAAACTTTATAATATTATTACATGTCTCGATAAAATTATTAGGATCAATATCTCTTAACTTAAATTCTTTATTTTTCTTATACCATATACCATTAATTAAATATCCAATTACATTAAGAATACTATCAATATTATCCAAATAATTTATCTGTTTTAGATAAATTGAATCTATTAAATATGGTGTAATAAATAGATGATGAGTTATTGAATTAAAATAATATTTTTTAGATGACTTGTAACATTCTTTTAACCAGCTCTGTTGTAAATTAGTCATATCATATAATTCAATAAAATTAATTATTTGTGATAGTGATGGAGCAATCTTTTCTGAACAATAAATAGTAGAATAAGGTGTATATAAGGTAAAATCATTAAATAAAATATTACCTTGATTTACTAAAAGTTTTAAATAACTTGATACATTAATATTATGACCAATTTTATCAAATTCTTTGTCAATATTATTAATATGATTAAAGTTTATATTATATTGTTTTTGAAAATTAAGACAACCATCTTTACCTGATTCAACCGTAACTAAATTATATAAACTTTGAAATGTGTTATCAGTTATAAAAACAGAACGATCGAGTCTTATTAAACCGTATTCATTATTATTAGAATAATCAAAAATAGTTTTCATATATTCAATTAATTGATTTTTGTTATAGTTATCTATTTTTAAATTATCTAATGGATTATTTATATTATCTTCTGTTTCTTGTTTTACCATTTTTTTATAGTATATCAGTCTAATATCATCTTCATCTAATATATTTTTTAATTCCTTGCCTTCATATGTCAAATATGGTACTATTAATTTGGTAATAATATCATTAATATTGTAATTAAGTTTATCTGTACACATTATAATAAAATTATAAGGTAATTTATAAAAGCGATTGAGACATACAATAGTAAAAGTATGTCTAGCTTTTATATTAACTAACCAAGTTTTTAAATTATTAAAGTTTATAACATTATTGCTATTTATATTTACTACAAACTCCGAACTACGATATAATTCAAAATGAGTTTCAAATAATAATTTTAAATTTAGTTCTGTCCCGATTTCAAAACTAATAGGTATAATATCATTGCCACACATTAATATAATAAATAAAAAATCAAATAACATGTTAGAGTTAATCTCTGTATTTATATTATTTACTGTTCGATACTTGTCTAATAATAAATTGTTAATTTTGTTTGCACATAATAATTCATAACATTCCTCTTCTTTGGTATAATATCGAATAAATAAATATGTCGCGTCTATTGATTTTAGATCAGCTAATAATTGGAATATCAAAATTAAATGAATAAAATCGGAATCACATGAATGAATACATATTTCAGAATCCATATCATTTTCTTTAATATATTTGAAAATTTTATAATCTGCTTCACCATAATTTGTACTATTATCAATATAAATTTTTTTATTAGGATACAATAGTGTTAAATTTACTTTGATAAATTTACTTAGATCAATTATACTTTGAGAAAAAGGACCCATAGATTTATTAAAAGAAAACTGAAACTTTAACCAACTAAAATAATCAAAAGTAATTTCTTCTTCAGTAATAGTAGTAGCTTTTATATTTTTAAAATATTTATTGAAAAGTTCCTTTCTTTTATCTGAATCAATATAGTTTTTGATTCGTCTTCGTCGTTGTTCTAATATTTTCGAATATGAAGGTATTCCATCAAAAAAAATATTAATTGATTTAATATAATCTAATACATGAATTTTATTTATCATTGTGTCAAGTTTAAATAATATTTTCCAGTATAGTAGTTTATTAATATTACTAATTCCATCCGATAAATTTAGGAAATTAATAAATTTTTTTACAATATTTTCTTGACATGGTCCATCTAAAGTATTAGTAATATTTAACTTAATATTTTTCCAATGTGGTCTGTTTATAATAGTTTCTAATTTATTAATTATTATATTATAATCGGTATATGCTAAACTAAATATTAACTTGATTATTTCATTTACTTCGTCTTCTATAATTGATGTACATGAATATATAATAAAATTAATATCAAAAAAAATATGATTTGCTATTATCCGACCATTAGTATCATCATTAATAAATAATTCTTCTATACAATTATTCTGTAAATTTTTACTTAAAAAAGATATCAATTTATCATATCCCATTCTAATATAATAAAATGATAAATACTCTTTATACAAAAAATGTGACATTACCCAAGTAAGTTTCTTATAAAAATCTTTACATATGGGTGAACTTTTTCATCTTCTAATGCATTTTCTAGCTTGTACCATTGAAACACTTCATGTTGTTCATCTGGTTTAATTAAATCTAATTCACTATCTAATAAATCTACTCTATATGCAACATTAACATAATGTGTTCCAAACTCGTTATCTTTAAAATTATTTGAATATATATGATCATAAACACCAATATGTTTAGCTCTAGATGGTTCAATGTCTAAATTTAATTCTGTTTTAGCGACTCGTTTGATAGCATCATCAAGTTTTTCATATTTAAAAGTTCTACAACCAGGTGTAAATAAATAACCTTTCGCAGGTTCATTATTACGTAAACCAAGTAATATTTTATTATTGTTAATAATTCCAAGATCTACTGATGTTAAAGTTGTCATTTCGATTATTTGATAATATGTTTCCACACTTTGCATTTCTAATAAATAAAATTTATTCTTTTAATAAGTATTTCTTAAAAACATTAGTATTTCCCAAAGAACTTTGCAATCTATTTCATTATAATGAATTATATCTTTCATTACAGGTTCATTTCCCGATACACTATTATTATGCTTGTATAACTTGTATGCCATTAACATTGCATTTAATCCATTAGAACATGGATTATTTCTATCCCAACACGTTTTAATTAACTTGTTATCATACATGGCATTTGCTATTGTTTTAAGTGAGAAATTCAGGGCACCTTTTACTACAATATTATTATTACGAAACAAATCATATAGGTCATAAAAATTCTTTTTAGGTAAATCTTCTGTTTGGTGTCGAGCAAGTAATTTATTATAAAATTGTGGTTCTGCTTTAGTCCAATGAATAAAAACTGATTCAGACTTATTTTCTTCAATTAATTTATTATCAACAAATTTCCAAAATGTTTTAATCATATCAAGTTCAGCATTTTTGTTATTTTGAGTAATAATAAATTTTTTATATTCCCATTTATTATTTTTATTCCATCCTAATCCAACCATAAAAATTATATCATTAGAATTATATCCATAGTTGTTTCCAGATAGTATACATTGACCCATATTCGAATTAATTGTTTCATAATCAAGATAGAATTCCATTACATCTTCTCCAAAATATCTCCAGTTATCCTGATGAATTAAACTATTTACACGAATCAAATCTTTATTTTGACGATTAATTTTTAAAATATGATTTACTGTTTTCGATATTTTACCTTGGTTAAATTCTAAATTCAAAGCTGTACACCGATTGTTTTTCCATGAATAAATAGCTTTGTTATGTCCTATTGTTCTTCGTTTAACTCCACACATCCAAACACTAGTAATATCATAAATAACTTGATTTAACTCATTTTTTATTTTACGCCATTTACCATCTTTTTCATTCTTCATATTTGGATATAATTCTGGTCTAGATGGCGTAGGTAATAAAGACCAGTTATGACCATGTAATCTCATATCACATATCCATTTAATAGCATTTTTTACTTTATCATAATATACATTATCATAATTTTCATAATCTATTACACCCAAAGTATTCATAAAATCATCTCCATTAAAAGTTGTCTGCTTACTTGAATATACCCATTTTTTACCTAATACATATCCATATTGTGATCTGTATCCCTGCATAGAACCAAGAGCCATATTATACACTAGAATTTGTCCTTTATAAGCTGGGATGCTATTACAATTACGTAAATTAATGCCATTACTTGTCAAGTATAGAGTTGAATGTTTAATATCAACAACTATATAATGAAATGGTGTTTTTAATAAAGGAGAAGGAACTAAAGCTTCTTCATTATTTAAATAATTCTTTTGAAAAATATCATTAAATCTATCTGACCTTACTAATAAATCTGGGCATCCATAAATCTGATTCTCGTAATCATGTAAAACACCTTGATAAATTATTTCCGCACCAGCCTTCATGTATTTAATTGTTTCATTATATTTTTCAATTGAATGTGCTTGATAGGATTCTGCAATTTGTACAACTTGATGTTTTCTTTTTAGAAATTCATAAACCTTCGATTCAAATAATAAACCTTGATTCATGATAAATTGTGTGAAATCAGTTTCACCACTTACTGATAAATTATTATAATTCGTAATTCCACTTCTTTGTCGTTTAATAGGTTGAGACTTTATATTAATAATATTAAATTCTTTTAACCAATCTAATAAAGGTTCTTCTAATAAATAATTACGTACTTTGGATGCTGATACCATAATATCCCAATCAATATTAATCTTTTGTTTTTTACTTGGTAAACCAGAATCAGTTTCTTCAGCAAAGCGCCTTTTTCGGGTGATCATTTTAGTATTTATCATTATATTATTTAAACATGTATCTTTTAAATAATAGCAATATTAGGACCAGAGTTAGTTTAAAATAAGTATTTTTTATATTATGTATTTAATAAATAATGGTGAAATCTAGTGTTTTATCTAATATAACTACGTCAGAATCTATTACGCCAACAGAGAATAGTATTATTAATTCAGAACCAAATACAGATACAGATACAAAATCATTTATTGGACATATAACATCAATTATTAACCATAATAAATTTAAATGGGGACTATTATTTGTTATTTTATTAGTTGGAGTTTTTTTCTATCTTAGAATGCAATTGAAAAATATAAAGAAAGAAGAAATCAAATTTAATCAACCCCCAATGGAAAAACTTGATAATAGTACTTATAAATTAATAAAAGATAAAGATGGAAATGATGTATTGGTAAATATGAGTATGCACAATCCTGATAATATACAAAATGATAATAAAATTGATGCAAATACAACCCAATCTCGATTGCACTTACAACCCGAGCCAGTATTAGAACAAGTACAAGAACATAACCCTCTACCTGTTAATCAATTAGACTCTTTATCTAGTGAAACAGAATCAAATGGAGATTCTGAAGATATTTTACGTAATATTGAACAATTAGATGATTCCGAGTCTGATAAACAAAGTAATTTCATAGAAAGTGATATTTTAAGAGCCCAAGATTTAACTGTGGCTGAATTAGAAACAATTAATCGTCAATTAGATGAAGCTAATTTTGACAAAACTGTAATGATGGTAAATTAAAACTTATTAAAACTTATTAACACTCATAAATGCAATCTAGAGTGGATTGCTTTTATTTTACATTCACACTAATCTTATAATTCGGTTCCAACTTTTAGGAAAAATATTATTTATTTTAATATTATTAAAATAAATAAAAGTTTTTACACCTTTGAATATTAATATGTCTCCGGTGACATTTATTAGGTTTGCACCAACAACCTAATACTTTATTTTTTAACAGTAAATGACTTTACCCATTGACTTGATTTTTTAGGAAACTGTTCTTTATTTATAAATATAACACCACCTCTTCCTATATATTCGTGTTAAGGATTTGTCATCCAATCTTGTAATGTATTATAAGTTGGGCGGATATGTTTTACTTTGTTATTTTACATTTAGGGTCCATTTTAAAAGAATCTTGTGTTGAATCTGTAGGAACTATATTTAATACACATTTACCTTTAATACCATATAATGATTTATTACAACCACTTTCTTTCGTTTTCTGGGCTAAACATCTTGCCCGAAAATGTTCATATCTATCTCTAACTTGGTCATAAGTTAGATTCCCTTTTTTATTTAGCATTTTATTAACTATTTGATGTAAATCATATACCCATTTAGATAATGTATCTCTATTTTTAAATATACTTTTTTTTAATGGTACTGTTTTTAGATTTTTTTTCAAGTTATCTCGACAGTATCTACATGGTAATATTTTTTGTAAACTTTTAAAATAAGCATAATAATTATCTTTATCTTCTTTAGTAGGCTTAACAGGGTAATTAAAACTAATAGTATGTAGTGAGTGCCACATTGGAGGACCCCATACTGAAGTTAACATACCATCAGGTGAATTATAATCATCTGCTGTAAATATTTTTTTAGGCATATATATTTATATAGAAAAATTATTTTTTATTATTTTTCTCCATATTTTTCAAATATTCATAAACTTTAAACCCTGTTTTTTCTATACTTGGTATATTGTATTTTTGAGCTGTTAATGCTCCTACAATAAATCCCAAAACGAAATAGAACATCTATAAAAGTTTAGATTTAATTTATCTATAAAATCCATACTTGCGATTAAACATATCTTTGATATGATGTGGTAGCATTAAACATGCCGAAGGGACTTGAATATTAGATAACTGTTCGAAAAAGTTTATACCTTTTTCATCGATTTTATTAAATTTATATACTTTTATTAATAATTCACTTATTTTATTTGAATGAGCTAACCCTGTATGAACAATACTATTTTTTTCACTATTAAATATTAATAGAATAATATACCATTCCATTATAATACTAAGTATATGATTTATCTCTTCTAAAATATCAATATGGTTTATTTTAATAAAAATAACTTGTTTAGTATAAAGATTTTTTTCAGCTATATTTTTTTTAAAATTATCATAATATTCGTTAATCTCTTTCAAATGTTCATTTACCTTTGTATTATTTTTATTTTTTTCTAATTCTTTACTAATATATTGTGTATATAATTTACCTCTTTTTTGAAAAAAATCTTCTAAAGGTTGAATATATTCAAATAGAGTATATTTACCTAATCTTTCACATGTATCAATTAGTTCCCATGAATATATTACTAAAAATGGTCTGATATCAACTGAAACAATTTTATCAGGATTTTCACGCGCTAATGTTTTTAGTTCTTGAGTATGTTTTGCATTTGGCCACAAGTCTTTTAATTTAATCTTTTCATGTATAACTTCTTCTAATAATACTTGACTACTTGTAGTTCTATTTTTAAATAAATCAGATATACCCAATGAATCATTTTGACAATAAGAAACACCATCGTGTATATCTGCAAATATTAAGACTTTTTTATTATATTGTTCTAATAAACTATATCCAATCGAACCAGATATTAACATAATTATTATATACTAGATAAAATAAAATAAAGTTTTTTACTCTATAATAGGAGAACTTGAATGGTAAATCCACCAACATCGAGTAATTAATTTACTCATCAATCGAGTAATATCAATTTCTTTGGAATGGAAAAAGTAGTGTTGGATAATAATTAACTTTTCACTAAATTTCATTAATCTTTCTCTCAGTTCATGTCTTTCGTTTTTTTCCAAAGTCATGATCGTATTCATTCGAATTATATTATATAGTTTTGAATCGACATATCGGGATGTATCAAGTTGAAGTTGTTCTAGATAGGTATGAATATCATACTTTTTAGCAGATTCAACTGGGGTCATACATTTAGGACTTGTCTCATCAACAATTTCATATTCTAAAAACTGACACATAAATTTGGCCAATTCGATTTGTGTGTTTTGATTTACTGGATTACTATTCCTAAATATTTTTTTAATATAATTACACAAAATAGGAATACGAAAACAATCATCGGTATGACGGAATCTCCACATCATATGAAGAAAGTTCTTATCCGTACTATTAACATAATCCCATGCACTTCCTTCTTTGATATTATCGGTAATATCTTGGTAGAATTCAGTAGCATATGTACTAGTAATGGCTTTTAATAGAAAGTTTTGTCCAAGCTTTTCCCATCTCGAATGTTTTCCTAATCTTTCTCCAAATACTTGTCCATATAGCATAGTATCACATCCTATAACATCTGGTATTGCACTAATTGATAATGTCTTGATACGGTCCCAAGATTGTCCGACAAATACTACATTGCCTTCTTTATCTAAACCACGACGACCGGCGCGTCCAGCCATTTGATGAAACATCATTGAATCAAGATTTTCATCTGGTGTTATGATGGTTGACCGAAATGGCATGGATACACCAAATACAAGTGAATCATCACTAAAAACAATACCTAATTTTCCAGCACATGCTTTAGTTTGAACAATTCGCAAGTATGGTTCTGGTAATCCTTTAACATAAACACCAATGCCGCGCCACAACAAGTCAATTATATAATGATATTCTATCCCATTATTAGGAAAATATTTTTTTAATTGACGACCCGTATCTTCGATTTCATATTGGGTTATATATTGATTTGGTGTAACTATAAAATCTGGATGGGGTTCAAATAATGAAACCGGAATAGCTTCTTCAAACTGTTCAAGTTTTCCTTCCATCATTGCCTTTGTCCTTTTCTTATCTCCCATATCATCAATCTTCTCCTTGTCTTTCTTTTTTTCCATATGTTTAGCTACCTTTTGTTGTTTAAGTCGCTCTTTATATAAACCTGGATGTGCTTTTTGTTCTTTTTCTTTAATCGAACAACTAAATTCTTTCACCATTTCCAAGCATTTATAAGCATTAGTTTGAAATATAATCCCTGGTAGTTTCTTTTCATCTTTCATTGTAAAAGCTAATTTTGTTAGGTCAACTTCTTCTGCTACCAAATCTGTAGGTTTATACTTGTTTATAATATCATTTACTTTCTTTTCTGCTAAAGGATATTTAGCTATAATAAATTCAAGTAGTTCTCTAAAATACTGGTTTGCTTGGTCCAAAATAATTCTTTGATCTTGTGTAAAGTATTTATAAGGGTCTAATCGACCCATATGGAAATTTTTTTTTAGTGTTAACGCCAACTCCCATATATCTGGAGGAGTCGGTGTTAAATTCTTGGTTAGGATTTGTTTAATATCTTCACACCCAACCATAGATAATGGATGAATTGGATGAATAGCACAATCTTTATAGTAATAATTTCGGAGATTAAAAAATCTCTTATTGCATTTTATTACTTTGATTGTCTTGTGTCCAATACTACAAAACCATTCTTGTAATTTTTCGACATTACCAATTGTTGCCGATAAAGCTAAAACTGGTATGTCAGCATAAAGTTTTGCAATTGTTTCCATTTCGGCACAATCTGCTTTACCCATCATATGAATTTCGTCTATTATCATATATTCAAATTGGATATCAGAAAACCAGGGGAGATAATCCATTAATTCTCGCGGTGTCCCTACAATGATTTGAGTTAGTTTTACCTTTTCAATCAGTTCATCACGTTTTGGAGATGATTGAAATGTTTTGGTAACAATAGGTATATCCTTACCCGTTATTTTACCTATCATTGTGGCCATTTGCCAACACAAAATATCTGTCGGTACTACTACTATTACCTTGCTATACTTGCTAAATACATGACCAGATAAAATAGATTTACCTGATGAGGTGGGAGCTTGGACTATTAACGAGGTTGCATTATTAATCCCGGTAATAACCTGTTTTTGAAATTCATCAAGTTGGGTAAATCCTTTGTTATTCAAGGGTGGCATGTTGCTAGAAAAAGTTGTAAATTGGAGTTCAATCCGATTTTGTTGTGAAACTATTTCTAACATTTGACCAAAAAGGTCAGCGAATTCATCACGAATGTTTTGTGGAATATCAAATTCTTCCAATTTCTGATGCACATAGTATGCCATCACAGGATCGTTATTATCTATTTGTCTCTTTGCAACTAATAAAAGTTTCCGAATACGTCCTTCAGTACTCGAAACATTAGCATTCAAGCCGTGATTTTCGATACTTTCACAATCAGCTTTAATTTGCTTTTTTTCTTTGTTCATATAATTATCCAAGATAATTTGGTCTGATTTATTCAAGGTACTTCCCTTTTTAAACTTTTGGTAAATTTGTTCGACCTTTGATAATCTAGGTTCCATTAAATCAGGAATCTTAGAATGGTCAAAATTAGAAGCCGGAGTTTGACTTTTTATTTTTTGTTCCATTTCACATTCTCCTCTTTTCCCCTTTTGATAAAAGGAATACGCCCAATTACCTTTAGTATCACTGGGCTTTTTAGGTTTATTACCACCTTTTCCTTTTTTAGTAAATTTAGAATTATGTCCACGAATACCGAAACGAGGCATTAAAGATTAAAGTAATAGTAAATTATTATTTTTTTTCAATTTTTATTATAAATAAAATCAATGTTCGGATTTTATATAAAGTAATGTGTTACTGAGCTTAAGCCTCTGCAGCCGCTCGAGCTTGGTCTACAAGCCTTTCTAGCTCATTGTAGTAGAAATCGGTATCATGTAAAGATGAGTCACGCTCCGCTAGCTCTTCAAGACCAATCATGAATTTTTCCTGGATTGGCAGGTTATCTCCACCCTTTTTCAGGATATTGAGTCCCTGTTTTCCAAGGAAAATGCCCGTCTGAACAGTCTGGAACGCATCCTTGCTTGTCGAATACAGATTTCCCAGGCTTTGGGTCTTATCTGATTTCAACTCGCGGGTTGAACCAACGAGGTATCGACTCGGCTCTCCTTCCCCTGAAGGGGGGTAGCACCACTTCAACTGTTCCCCATCCAGACACATATACGAATCATCTGTCTTTCGAGGACCATGTGTATGTCCCACGGTATTCTTGAAGGAGAAATAGCACCATGACTGGATAGCATCTGAGGCCAGATCATAGCTTGGGTTTTTGGTCGTATATGTAATCAATTTTATACCAATTACACACCCCTTTGAGTCCAGGTTCAAAACTGCATACGGGTGTTCGGGTGTAGCTAGTTTTTCAAACGTTGGAATCAGTGCTTTTAATCCCTTCGCGGTGAACTCGGACAAATGCTTGCGAGCGGCAGAACCAAGGCGAAGTCCCAGTTCATCGCCCGACTTCCCATCTGAGGTATTCTCCTCCTTTGGTAATACACATCCTGTGGTTTTCATAAACTCGACCAAATCCATATGAGCACCATAAAATTGCTTATCGCTCTGGACGAGCGGGTTTGCATGGAGCCGCGCGCTATACTTCGCCAAGAACTGCTTTCGGAGAATGCCGATACTTGCAGATCCATGTGGGACAGAAAATCCATTATCGACATACATCTGTTCATCCCGTCGATACGTGCTGATTTGCCCGTCGGTAGGGTTCTTCGGCCACTTTGGCTGGAGGACCTGGGGCTCCACCTTTTGGGGAACCACCTTTTGGGGAACCACCTTTTGGTGAGTGTTGTTATGTGCAGTTGCTGTTGCGGACGACATTAAAGATTATATATTAAAATAATCTTAGGCTAATTTATTTTCAATTTTTTTATAAATAAATAAAAACGGGCTTCAGTATACTCAATCCCAGTTAACACATATATAATTTAAGATTCTACAAGAGCTTCATCAACCTGAGTATTGTTGAGTAAATATCGCAGAGTTAAATTTACATGACCATTAAAATAGTTTAAAGTTGATTTTACCATATTTTCATTCCATGAAAACTGAATATTATCATTATTCAATAATTGATAAAGTTCTTGATATTCTGTATCGTATTGAAAATCTTCTACTTGACTATGTCCAAACTCTTCTACAATATTACCAGATGACAAGTAACTATTCATTAATTTGAGTAATTCGGGTTTATTTAAACAGATTCTTAATAAAGTTTTAAAATCATTATCTGTGAATATTTCACATATTTTTTTATTAATATTTGTTATTTCTTCTGGAGTTTGGTCAATTTCTTCCTCAGGTTGGTCTTCTAAAATAGTTGTTTCAACTGGTTTTATTTGGAAACGACCATGTGTACTTTGAGTTAAATCTACATTTTCAATAGTAGTAAATATATGTTTTATTAGTTCGGATTTTATTTTGATATCATTTGTAAAAATAAATATTACTCTGTTGTCTGTCTCTATATTATAAATTTTGTCTAAATTATTTAGAGATTCTCCGTGCAATATAAATTTAATTTTTTTGATATCTTCAATATTCATACCTTTGTTCATAAATAATAAATAGACAGCCTTTAATGATATTTGACTATTTTCGAATATATGAGCGAAATCATTTTTTGATTCAGATTGATAACCGACAAGTTTAAACGTAACAGACATTATATTTATAAATATAATAAATAATAATATTATTTATCAATTTTTATTTTTGAAAAAACTATATTAAAAGAAAGACATTTAAATCAATTTTCTCATTTTATTTATTATATGAAGGGTCTTATGAATATTGGTAATACATGTTATTTAAATTCTGCTATTCAAATGATACTTAATATTGAAGATTTATGTTCTTTAATAATTAATAATGCTCACATGTCTAATAAATTAAATATAATAGCTGAATTCATCAATCAATATAATAATCCTAACAGCAATCAAGTTATCAATCCTGTTAAAATAAAAGAACTAGTAGGAAATAGGGAAAATATATTTGGAGGTTATGGGCAAAATGATAGTTCTGAGTTTATGATATTTTTATTTGATATTATAAATGAAGAATTTGATAAAAATAATGCTTTTAATTGTAATACTATTATTGGTATTAAAACCGCTATAAATATTAAATGTAAATTAGTAAAATGTTTAGCCACAAGTGAACATTTTGAAACAGATATGTTCCTATATTTACCTATAACAAGTTCATTAACTGAATCATATAGACAATACAAAACGAATGAAAAATTATTTGGCGATAATAAATATTTTTGTGAAAAATGTAATAAAAAAACCATTGCTAGAAAAAGAACCGAAACAACAGTATGGCCTAATAATTTAATAATTGTTTTAAAAAGATTTGATAACAGATTAAAAAAAAATAACAAAGAAATTAATATTCCCTTATATTGGAGACATAATTATAGATTACAGGGTGGAATTATTCATTTGGGTGACTTACGCGGAGGACATTATTATTATTTTGGTATGAGAGATAGCAGATGGTATGTATTTAATGACTCTAATATATCTTTAGTACAATCAGAAGATGAATTAAACAGTCTAACGAAAAAGGCTTATGTTTTAAATTATAAAAAATAAATCTGATATATTATAGATGAAGGATTTTTATATTGTTAATAATGGGTTAAAATTAAATGTTTTAACTCATGATTTAGAAAATCCTAGTTCCATATTAATTCATTTACATGGTTTACATTCTCATTTTCAATTTGTATATAATTGCCAAGACGAATTTAATTATCGAATTAAATATTTTGAAAAGGCTAATATATTATCATATGCATTAGAATTTGTAGGACATGGGAAAAGCGATGGTTTAAAAGGATATGTTGATAACTTTAATTCTTTAATATCTAATGTATCTAAATTAGTGGAACTAATAACTTGTAAACATAAAAATATTCCTATTTTTATTTTAGGTGAATCTATGGGAGGAGCTGTTGCGATTAAATTTAGTATATTACATCGTTCAATTAAAGGTTTAGTATTACTTGCACCAATGTGTGGTATCGCAAAAGAACTTACACCAACAAATACTTCTATTAATCTTTTAATTAAATTATCTAATTATATTCCAAAATGGAAAATGTTAAGTTCTGAAAAAGTAAAAAAAAGTTGTTCGAAAGAGTATACCTTAGCAAAACAAAAAAATAAATATCAATGTAAAGGTAAAGTCAGAATGGCTACTGCTAGAGAATGTTATTATGCATGTAAATGGGTAGAACAAAATAGTAAAGATTTTACTTATCCAATTCTTATAATACATTCTAAACAAGATAAAATAACAAGTATTAATTCATCAATTAATTTTATAGAAGAATGTTCATCATCGGATAAGGAAATATTTAGTTTAGATAGTATGAATCATGCTTTATTGGTTCCTTTTAATGAAAATGATTATTATCCTGATGCGATTTTATCTAAAATAACTAACTGGATTAATGACAGAATTTAATTAGATGGAAAAAAATATAATATTTAAAATATATATTATATTAATGGATCCTAGTAACGATAAGTTTTATAAAAAATACTTTATTTACAAAATTAAGTATTTGAATTTGAAAAAGAAAAATACGAATTTTGTCGGCAGTCGTCAATCTGGTGGTGGGAATAAAATAGATGTTATTTTATTTAAAGCGACATGGTGTGGTCATTGCACACAATTTTTACCTGTATGGAACACCCTACAAAAAAACTTTAATAATAAATTTAATTTTATTACTTTTGATTCAGATGAAAATAAAAATGAAATGAAACAATGGGATATTAATGGTTTCCCAACTATACTATTTCGCAAAGATAATAAAGGACTTCAATATGATGGACCTAGAGATTATGAATCCATGAACGAAGCATTAACGAGTCTACTTAATTAGAATAAATCTCAATAAAGTGATCGAAATTAGTAGCATTAACCATTTTAATAATATTATCTAGAGTATCGATATCACTTATGGTTTTATCATTGATATTTTTTAGTTCATTCATGCAATTTGGATTGCAATTATCTTTTTTACTATATATATTTTTTAGATTTGTAGATAAATTCTTAACTTTTTTTTTCTTTAATTTATTACATTCATTAACAATTATTCTAGTATCTCTTAATATCCATTTATTTTTACGTTTTTTAAATAAATTTATTTCTGTTGTTGATGATAATTTTAGTAAATCTTCCACTTTAGATTGTGGTAAATAATCATTATATATTATATCTGAATGTTTATCATCGTTATTCATTTTTAATATAATTTATAAAATTATATTAAATTTTTATAGTATTTATGTTAAAACAACGGACGTTCAGTGACACAAGTCATGCAGCCGCATTGTTAACAACAATTGTCACATTTTAAACGTCTTGAACACTATTTTCTAAAGTTAATTTAGCATACATCATATAAGGAATAAACATCTCTTGAATTTTATTATTTATTTTAAAATGTCTAATTCGTTCTTTTTCCGCGGCTGTCTTGTTATTAGAACCACGATCTAATAACAAATAATATAATTCTTCCAATTCATCCTTTAATAAATGAATATTGGTTGATATATTCGAAAGTAGTTCTAATTCTTTTGTATGTAATTCATTGCCAATACTCATATTTTTTAGATTATGTATATACGTATTACCTTCTTCAAAACAATTGGATAAATTAGAAATTATTTGATGTACATTTGTCATATATATATATTTTTAAAGTAAGTTTTATATAGCTACAAGCATAGTTATAAACACTTGTACTATTATATAATAATGGATTTATATACAATTTTAAATTTAGAACCAACTGCAAGTATTGAGGAAATAAGAAGATCCTATATCAGATTAGCTAAAAAATATCATCCTGATAAATGTTCAGATATAGATGCAAAGGATAAATTTGAAAGAATAAATTATGCTTATAATATTTTAATTAATGATAAAAGCCGAAATGAATATAATATTATGAATAATATAAATAAATCTAAATTTCATACATTTTTAGAAAATATATTTAAAAATAATTTAAAATTAAATGAGTTGAAACATTTTGGTATAACTATTTCCGAAAAAGAATTTACCCATATTGGTTCAAAATTAATGAATGTTTTAGATAAATTTGATATGTCAGAAATATTTAAACTATTTACTAATAATATTATTCCAATTAAAAAATACAAACAATCCGAACAACATTTGTGTTCTGAAAGTGATATTGAATTATGGGATGAAACAATAGCAGAATATTATCCAATGCATAAACTACCAATTGAATATCAAAAATATAATAAAAATGATATTCAATTATCATTAAATATATCACTTGATGATTTAGTAAATAATAGAATAAGAAAAATAAAAATTAATCGTCAACATTTAGATGCCAAACAAATTATTACTTCATATCAATTTATTACAAAACATCCATATATTATTTTTAATGAAGGTGGTGATATAGATGATGAACAAAATGGTAATTTAATTATTAAATTAAATCTACCAAATAAATTTAAATGGAGTGAATTCAATTTAACCCAATCAGAAGTAAATTGTATATATTATGAATATAACATAACATTATATCAATATATGACGGGAATAATTAATAATATTAAATTATTAGACCAAGAAATAGAAATTAATAATTGGTTGCCCTATAGAGATGGTAGTATAATGTTATTAGATAAAAAAATAAATGAATATCAAATGGCAATAAAATTTAATTTAATTTATAATAATTCAACAGATAATATGAATTTATTAAAAAAATATTTTAACTAAACTGTAAGTTCATGTTTATTCTTATTTTTCTTCTTCTTGTTTTTCTTTGGTTTATTTTCAACGGATTCTTTACTATCTGAAACACATTCATCTAATGCATGATATTTACTAGTAAATTTAGTTCCATCATAAAATGATTTTAAAAATGTTTGAAATTCACGAAAATCAATTGTAAGACCCAAATCACAATCTAACATTTTAGCTACATTTTTATCTGTAATTTTATGTATTTTCCCATGATTGAATCCTGCACTTTTAAACTTTTCAGTCAAAAGATGATGAATACCAGGTCTTGAATCAATATAATCTTCATCCAAATCGAGATAATCACATAGTTTTTTAGGAACAGCTGTTTTGTTATTAAATCCACCTGTGCCACTGCATGAACGTTTCTTTTTCGTTTTGACAAGTTCAATAGTTTTTTCTAACTTTTTCATAATTTGTGAAATGTCTTTCTTTGTTTTTTTACGTTGCATTGAATACTCTTTACGTTCTTTATCAAATGTTTTTTCTGCTTCTGTAAAAGATACATCAAGTGTATCCAACTCGTTATAAAGTCGAGTTAAATGTTCCATCAAGTCTCCACAAGATTGTTTCTTTTTGGTTTCTTTTTGAATAGTATCGCACTCATCTGATTCATTATCTGATAGCATATTATTATTGTTTTCTGTATCGGACATTAATATAATAGAATCATCGAACTAAATGGTCTATTTATCAATTTTTATTTTTGCATTGGCCCTAAATATCAAATGATACAATAATATCGCCATTATGACTCATCTCTTTTTTTGGTGTGTAATCATACCTGATATTTGGTTTTTTTGTATTATTTTTAGTAGGTATTTTAGATTTCTTGGTATAACATACTTTACTATTTACAAGTGAATTTTGAACCTTTTCATAATTATCTATACAATAATTATATATATTCTTTGAAAAGAACCATTTGTAGAAATTTAATTGACCAATTGTTGTAATTATGCAATCATTATTAGTAAAAAATGGAATGCGTTCTCCTCTACCAAATGGATCAAAATATTTTTTACGATGTGCTTTTAGCTGGTCTTTATAAGAAGTATATACATTAAATCTAACTATATGTCCTCGTTCTTCAATATCATAACATATCTTATTATTTAAAGCATAATTTGTAACAAAATATTCTATTGTTCTTCTTGATATAGTATTAGTCCCATTAATTATAGAATGGAATAAATCATAGTTATTTTTTTTTTTATAAAAATCTTCTAATGAATTTAATAACATAACTTCTTGTGATGTTAATTCTAATTTTTTGCTAACTTCAAAATTATAGTTCATGTTATCTTGTTTATATGAGTTATCGACCATATATTTAATAAAATAAATTGTTCTTTAAATCTTTGTAAGATATGATTAATTTTATTAAATATATGCTAGTATACCAATCAAGTTTGCGTACTTGAAGTGGCACTAAGATTATTATTATTATTATTAACTAAATTAATATCACTAGAATTGCTCATTTCTTCAAAACTATTATCGTTATGGGGCATTTCTAATACTGTCGATGTAATATTACTATTCAATCCTGATTGCCGAGTTAAATCAGATTCTGCTTTTATAAAAATCGAATTATCAATCTCATTGGTTGTGTGAATAATATTATCAATTTCATCACTATCTTCCATTAGTTTATAATTATAATCTAATTGATCTTTGATTTGAAATGAAATTAAGATTGGTCTAACAAATAAACCAAAGCCATTCTCGTTTATCCATATTGCATATACTTCTAGTATCATTTTCACCCATGAATTTGTAGGTATGTCTTCAACATTAAGTTTGTTTTTATTATTCATTTGTATTAATGTTTCAAAATCTGATGTTTGTAGAATCTTTACACGAATCATTCCGTTTGGATATTCTACCTCTTCACATGATCTTACTATTTTTTGATATTTGATAGTGTTATTTCTTATAAAATTATTAAACCATTTTGTATTTATTTTAGCATCTTTCACTATCTTATCATCTAAACTATTAAAAAAATTTATTAAGGTTTGAACTTTATTATTACATTTACCATGTAATGGTATATCTAATTCATATATATCATTCTTTTTCACTGCTTTGTTAATATTTAATAATGTAGGTGTTTGAAAAACAATATTTTTCAACTTATCTCTTTCATGATATTTTATATAAATAATTGTTTTTTTACTATTAGACTTGACATCTGTATAACAAATATTATCCATTTTAATATTACTAACTCGATATGGAGTTTTTGGATTCATTATATAGAATAATAATAATCAATTATTTAAATAAATTAAGTTGCATTCTTAGATTTAGAATGTCCTTTCTTTTTTAACACAGGACTAGGTGGTGCCGCATCTTCTGAATCATTGTCTGACTCTTCGGAATCTTCGGATTCAGCTTCATCAGATTCATCATTTTTAGATTCATCATTTGCTTCTTGTGTTTCGTCATCACTATCTAAAAAGGCATCGTTATTGTAATAAGATGATAAATTATTTCCACTAGCAGCAGTTGGCTCTACTTCTACTTTGATAATCTTCCAAGTAATACCAAATTGGGGGTCTTTCTTTTTTTCAGGTTGAGCCCATAGCTTCACTGGTCGAATAATAAATCTATTATTAGATTGATATCTTACATGTTCCGAAAACTCATCAACAGTTGTTACATCTAGTTTGGTTCTAACTCTTTTTCCATTTTCCATTTCTGAACGATATACCAAAGTCCGAATATTACAGTCTGGCCAGGTTGTATCAATTTTCAATTTGAGATAAGGTGGTTTTTGTTCGGCATCTTCATCATCTTCATCAACTTGTGATGTTCGTAAAATTGGCATATATGTAAACTTTTTAAATTTCTTACCAAGTAGTTCTTCTTTCATTTCAGTATCCATACGTTTATCTAAAGTCTTTAGTTCAGTACAAATTGCTTGATGTTCTGGGTTATTCATATCTACAGGAACCTTAACAAAAGAACGATCTTTATCGTTCTGATAATACTCTCCAATACGAGGCACACCATAGGTAGTTAATTTCATCCATGGTAATTGGAGCATCAATGCACCATCATTATATCTAGGATATGCAATACGCTGACCTTTAGAACGTTCATTTTCTTCCAGTGTAGTGAACGATATATGTTTTTGGTTAAAATCTTGATATTTTGTTGTTAAATCTTTTGCGGAAGCCATTAATTGTATATAATCCACCAATTCCAAACAATCTATAAATCAATTTTTATTAATAACTGCAATCCTTGGATTGCATTTATATTATTACAATACAATGCGCATGCTTGACTTGCATATACCATACTTTGATATAAAGAGAATAATATAATTATATTATAAATGGAACATACAAATTTTGATGATTTAAATATTAATGAAGATATATTAAAAGGGGTATATTTATATGGTTTCAAGGCACCATCTAAAATACAAATTAATGGAATTCAGTCCATAAATACAGGTAAGGATTGTCTATTACAATCACAATCGGGAACAGGTAAAACTGCTACTTATTTACTGGGTATTTTTAATCGAATGAATTATGATGATACATGTCAAACAATTATCATAACACCTACTAGAGAATTAGCTACACAAGTATTTAAAGTAGCAAATTATATTGCAAAATATAGTAAATTTAAATTAGCATTATGCATTGGAGGTACAAATATAAATACAAATATGTTTGAATTGAAAAAAACGAATTTAATTATCGGTACTTTGGGCCGAATAAATCATATGATTCAAACTAAAAAAATTAAGATGAATAATCTTAAAATGCTAGTTATTGATGAAGCTGATAATCTATTATCGGATGGGGTAACAGAAAATTTACAAAATATGTTTAATAAAATACCTAAGGGTATACAATATCTTTTAATATCTGCTACTTTATCCCAAAATGTATTTAATTTATCAAATAATTTAATGGATAATCCAATCAAAGTATTACTTCGAAAAAATGAGATTCCTGTTGATTTAATTAGTCAGTTTTATATTGATGTGGAAGTAGAAGATTATAAATTTGACGTATTACTTGATTTATATAATTTAATTTCAACAACACAAGCAATTATATTTTGTAATACTATTAGAAAAGTTACATGGTTAACAGATAATCTAAAAGAAAAGAATTTCTCTATTACAGCTATTCACGGTAAGATGACACAACAAGAAAGAACTGATATTGTAAATGAATTTCGTGATGGTAAAACTAGATTATTACTAACAACTGATTTACTAGCGCGTGGGATTGATATACCACAAGTTAATTTAGTAATTAATTATGATTTACCAATTAGTAAAGAGACATATATTCATCGTATTGGTAGATGTGGACGCTTTGGCAAGAAAGGTGTTTCAATCACTATGGTCAAAATGGAAGATTCGATGGATATTAAATTATTAAATAAAATGAAGAATTATTATAAATTAAATATTAGTGAAATTCCAGAAAATATAAATGACTATATTTAATTTTTATAAATGCAATCCTGATTGCATAAAAGCACTGAGTTTTAAATTAAGGGATTAAAAAGTCTATTTCATTCAATCCATAATTAATTAGATCTTCGAACAAGGGTTCTTTATCTAGAGAAACGAATGTGGTTCTACCGCCTGTTTCATCTTCAATATATTCCGAATTCTTTATTTTATCAGTATCTAGTAACAAATCAAATGAACCAGTCCCACCTTTAATAACACGACCAACCATAATTCTTGATGAAACAGATTTCAACTCATCTATTTCATTAAAAATAGACGCATTTACAAAATGTTCCATTGTTTTTTCAAACGATGCGCGACACATTGGCTCGGTATTTAATTTATTTAATCCATGTCGATCAATTGAAATAATACTACCATTATGAGTCATGAAATCAACAAGAACTGTTAAATGAGCATTATTAATACCACTTCCACCACCAGCATTAAATGTTAGTAATAATTCATTTATTATAATTTGACGCGCAGCTTCAATGCCATATAATCTATAAGCAGTAGAAATGTCATTTACTTTAGTTCTTATATTATCAACTCCTTTTAATGTTTTGAGTGTTTGCATATTAATACCATTAGATATAACCACCCATTCTTTATTAACTTGTTTATTACCATCTTTATCAAATTTAACTTGCATTTGTTGAATCATATCAATATCATTAATATTGTCGATACCTTTTAAAGTTACTATATCTAATACAACTTTCATAAATGATGTTAATAGACTATAATTAAAGTTATTTATTTTAAATCGAATATGAATAACGTCATTACTATTATCTAAAATAGCTAATTTGTCAATATTAACTATAATATCTTTTAGCTTCTTTTTAAGAGTTTTGATATTAAAATTCCTATACCAATAGGTAATAAATTTAGTTTTAATATCTAGAAGAGTTGTTTCTTTGTCCATTAATTTTTCGATATTCATCTTGAATCTAAAAACAAATGGTAGTGTATCTACTTCTGTTTTTTGATTATTAATAAAGAATGGATTTTTAACATCATCTTTTCTTAATAATTTTGAAAGTTCATCATCTCCATTAGTATCATAATATATTTCAGCAGAATCAATTAATTCACCAATTGTCAGATGTTTCAAATACGAAGCAATTTTATTTACTGCTTTTCTATCCATATTATATTTTTCATCAAAGTAAATTGTCATTTGGGGAGTCGTGATATTCTTACTGTAATGAAAAAGTTCTTTAATACGTGGGACACCCATATTTGCGGTTCCTTTTGATGCAATACCGGCTGAATGTTTGGTATTAAGAGTCATTTGTGACGTAGGTTCACCTATTGATTGCGCTGCAATAATTCCTATCATTTCACCTGGTTCTGCTAATGATTTTGACCAGGCTACACGAATGTCATTAATTAATTTATCAAATTCAGCTAATGATAAACCATATTCAACAATACATTTTTTAGGTGAAATATATTCATATAATGAAATTTTGAATAAATATTTAAAATCATCTTCGTCTTTTTTCAATAAATCAGAATCTTGTTTCATCAAGACTAATAATCTTTCATTATAACTTTCTAATAATGTATCAATTTGCTTAATTATATATTCAGGTTCAATTTCTATATTTACTTTATTATGAGAATATTCTTGAGTTAATCGATTCAAATTAACTGGTAACATAAATGTATCTTCCAAAATCTTATAATTACCTGTTGATTTAAAATAGATATTTCTGAAACTATCTCTAAATTTGATCATTTTTTCATATAACGTTTTATTAAAATTACTGTATTTCTTTTTGAATTTCTTTTCTAATTTATTAGTTTCTTCTTCAGAAAAGATAAATGTTTTAGTAATTTCATCATTATTCATATTAATTATATCTAACTTAAGTTGTGTTTGTTTTACTTGATCAACACCACTTTCACCATATATATATTGAACAATAGTACCGTTTGTCATTCTAACAGTACCATCATATGTTACATGCAAGTCTTCTAAACTTTTGATTAATTTTCTTTGAATATAACCAGTTTCGGCTGTTCTAATCGCAGTATCAATTAAACCTTCTCTACCACCCATAGTATGGAAAAAGAATTCAGCACCCTTTAATCCATCTACAAAATTAGAACTTACAAATCCTCTAGCATCAGGAGTATCGTCATGTTGATGGTATAACGGTAAGGTACGTCCTTGAATCCGTTTTTTAATACGCGATCCTTCTAATGAAACTTGACCTAAACAACCTGCTATTTGGGCAATATTAATTGGGTTACCTTTAGAACCGGATTTAATAATTATATTAAAACCATTTGATTCATCAAGAGAATCCATAATAATTTTACCAATATTGGCACTAACTGAATTTAATTCAGCAGTTAAGGATTCTTCAATTAATTGTGGACTAATCATATCTTTCTCATTTTCAATTTGAGTAATTTGATACTTTGATGATAATAATTTGGAATGAATAAGTTCATTCAATTGTGTTGTTAATTTATCTGATATTATAGTATCCTTAAATCCCATAGTTAATCCTTTATTTAACAAATAATTTAAAATTAATCTTTGTGTATCGTCAATAAAATTCTGTGTTTTATTTGGACCATATTTATCCCAAATATAATGAATAATCGAATTTTTACTTGTTGATAACTGAGACTTGTCTAAAGAACCATTAATAAATTGCCCATTTTTAACTTGGAAAAATACATCACTCCCTTTCTTTTTAATACTATTAATACCTTTTGGTATAACATATGAAAAGAGGTCTCGCCCTTTAATAGTATTCATTCCGGAGTGTAGATGCAGTCCGGATTGTCTATTAGAAGTAGTACATAACAGATTAGAAGCAGTTTTATAATCAATATTATTATCCTGAGATAATAAATACGCTCCAGAAATACTATCTTGAACACATCCAATAATAGGACTTGACTCTTTTGCACCAATAATTTGATATTTAACATTAGCTATTAATTCTAATTCATTACGCGCTTGAATTGATTGAGCCAAAAAAAGATTCATTTCATCACCATCAAAATCAGCATTATATGGTTTAGTTACACTTACATTCATACGTAATGTATTGGTATCATCTCTATTTAAAACATGTATTTGATGTCCCATCATTGATGGTTTATGAAGTGTAGGTTGTCGATTAAACAATACATAATCACCATTTACAATTTGTCTTTCTACTATATCACCATATGATAAGATAATATCTTTCTTGCGATATTTTAGATCAATTCGTTGGTCAATTGGTTTACCATTGATATAATTTGTTCTAAAAACAAAATTAGCACCAGGATAAACATCACGTCCATTCTTAACTAAATGAGTCAATTGTTTTATATTTTTAGGTGTAACTTCTTCCGGAATAGTTAGGTCCTTTGCTACTTTTAATGGAACACCAACTTGGTCAATATTAATATTAGGGTCACTTGTAATAACAGAACGTGCGGAAAAATCTACACGTTTACCCATTAAATTATATCTAACTCTACCTTCTTTGGATTTAAGCCTATCAGATATTGATTTCGTAGGTTTCCCACCTGTTTTAAATTCGGATTTGGGAAGTGATGCAGAATCATTATCAAAATATGTAGCAATATGATATTGTAGTAAAGTATTTGTATCCATCTCAGCTGTTATTACATCTTGATTGCTTTTATTCATTTGATTTCTAACACGAATATTACTATTAATAATATCGGCTATTTTTAAAGTTAATGAATCTTCCATAGTAGATGAAGCTAAGAAATCAATCTTAGCTGTTGGTCTAATACATACTGGTGGAATCGGGAATCTTAATATAATTAAATCCTCGGGTCTAGATTCTTTAGGATTAAAACCTAATAAATAACAATCCACGTCAGATATATTTCTTACAATATTATAACATTGTCGTGGAGATAAATAGTCTTTTATAACTTTAGTTGTTTCGGTAGATATTCCTGTTTTTTCATCAACAATAACATTACCAACTTCTTTTTCAAGAACAATTCTAATTGAAACAGATGCTTCTTTTACCTCTTTTTTTATTTTAGGAACTGGTGTTCCACAGTGAGGACAATAATTAGTATTTTTTAAAAGTTCTTTGATCTCTATGTATCTACGCTTTCCTGTTTTGTTTTTGAACTTTTGAATATTTTCATCATCCTTATTAAGTAGAATATTTGAACATTTCAAACAAATACATTTTAATAAGGTTGTTAAATGTGGTAAAAAGCCATAATGAAAAACAGGTTCGGCTAATTCAGTATGTCCAAAATGACCAGGACAATCAATTGAATTTAATCCACATGTAGTACAATTCAAATAAATATCACACGAGCCTAACCTTAAATCAACTAAACCTCCTTTTTTGGGTTCATAGTTATCATAAGAATCAGGAACATTAATACCAAAAGGATCCTTTTTGACAGCTGAATACTTTTTTATTTCATCATTGGTAAAAATACTAAAAGCTATTTTATTTATATTCTTAATATCATCCTTATAAAATTTAGAATTTATAGACATGTCTTATTGATATATTAGAGAAAGCTTTATATAATAATTTAAAATCAAATTTTTTAACATTTTTTATTTAAAATTGGAATACTCTTAAATAAAAACAATCAAGATTGCATAGGGTTTATTGATATATTGGTTTATGTTATAAAAATATTTTTACTCTTATTTATATGGAAGATTGAATTATAACTAATGCTAATTTAAATTGGAAAGTATCAAATCCAAATGACACTTATTGTATTTGGTGTAAAACAATAAATGATTTTATTAATGAACTGTTTTTTGTTATATTAAATATGGTTAATGAAAATGAAAATATTAAAACCGATATAATTTCACTAGATGTAAATATATGGACTGAAATTTGTCTAACAGCAACCGAAAGATTGTTGACAAACGTAAATAATATAGAAGAAAAAAGAAATTCTAGTTCAATGATGGATAATGATTATTTTTCTAACTTGTTATCAAATTTACATAATAATAAGAAAGCATCACAGAGAGAATTACTACGAAAAAATTATGGTTATATATTTGTGGAATTAACTAAATTGGAATGGTTTAAATTATTTTTTAATAATGTTATTATAACGTTATAGTATGTTACATGAAATAAAAGAGCTAGTCTGGTTTTAAATATTGAATAATTACTAGATTAATTATTATATTATCACTAAATAATAGTAATGAAAGAATTTACTTTTAATGACATAAAATTTAGATTAGGTGAAAATGCTAAAGAAAACCATTTATTAATAGATGAATCAGACCCCGAAGATTGGTGGGTTCATTTAGATAATTTATCTTCTGGACACTGTATTGTTGAATGTGATGATCTAAAAAAAGACCTTTGTCTTTATGCAGCACAGTTAATAAAAGACCATTCTAAATACAGACACTATAAAAAGTTAAAGGTCATATATTTACAAATAAAAAATATTAGGAAGACTAAGAATCCCGGACAAGTAACATTACTAAAAAATCCAGACTGTCTAACAATATAATATTGTATTAATCGGTTTAAACATTAATATATTATTCTATTTCATTTTAATGTTTAATAATTTTATAAAAAATACACTAAATCAATTGGTAGAAGAGTTTAATAACGAAGAAAATAAAAATATGTTATATCAGGAGATTTTAACGCCGGTTTTAAATAAATTTACTGAACGTATATATCCATATGTAACTTTATTATTTATTATGTACATTATTAATTTGATTCTAATTATTGCTATTTTATTTATAATACTTTATAGTCGTAAAGTTTAAAGAAAATTTTTAACAGAATGATATATTTTTGTTTCATATCGGCAATTTTTAAATTTTATATTTGCTATGATTTTTGAATTCTTTATTAATTCTTTTAATTGTGATGTGTCAATATTATTTTTAATATAATTCACTCGATAATTATATATAGTATCGGATTCATCCTCAAATCTGGGTATATTAATATCGTTCATATTTATTGTATGTTCCATTATAATAAGTATTACAAATACTATATCTTTCAATAATTTTTGTTCGTTGTTTATATCTATTTAATCTATAATAATATTAAATGGATATAATAGAATCATACATTCTATATAACGGTATAGGTATTGATATTGGCGATGATATAATGTATTATTTAATAGATAATAATAGTATCTTACCTATTGAAAAAATGACTACTTTTATCATAGATGAATTTATAACCGAGGATACAAAAGTAGATATATATCAAGGAAGTAATGAATTAGTAAAGTATAATAATTTATTATATAAAAAAAATATTGTTGGTAATCATAAAATAATATATATTAATTTTAAAGTATTAATTAGTTATATTTTATTGGTAAATATTTATTCCGATACAGGTGAAATAAGTAATTTAATTATTCCATTAAATAATATAAATCTACCAATAACTTGTGAAAGTTATGATCTGGATAATATTAGATTAAAATATGAATTAAAATATAATATTAAAAAAATATATAATAAGATGAAGGATTCTAATCTTACTATTCCGGAGAATATTAAACAAAATATTATAATAAGATTAAAAAACATAGAAAATATAATTGATACATATCACAATCAACAAATTTTAGAAAAAATAAATATTTTAAAAAATAAATTTATGTTATAACAATTTTAAACTTCAATGCTGCTAAGTTCGGCTTTTTTAACTTTGGTTAGACGATTTTTGTAGTTTTTGGTAATAGTTCTACCATCTTTGATAGCATACTGAACTGGAATTGTTAGTTTTTCACGACGACCATTGTATGTGTATGTGGAACGTTTGCTTCCACGAGTTGATTCTCTAATTGAAAAAGTAATTTGTTTTTTAGGTTTGGTTGTTTCTCTGTAGTATTTAGATAGAGCTTTGTTGGCTGCTTGGTATGGGGTAAGACCAGTAAATCTACCTTCATAGCTTTCAGTTCCTGGAAGACATACTTTAAAAGAACGAACACGTTTACCTGCGGCAGTTTGTGAAAGTGTAGTGGTGTTTACATCAGTTTCAGTAAAAGCCATTGTTTCAGTGGGAAGTTCGGTTTCAGTAACAGTAGGAGTAACAACAACAGCGACAACTGCTTTCTTTACAACTCTTTTTGCTTTGCTTTTACCTCCTTTTTGAGTAGGGGCAGTGGCAACAACTTGAACAGGTTCAACTACTTGAACAGGTTCAGATGCTACTGGTTCAGATGCTACTGGTGTAGTTGTAGTTTTAGAAGCACTTTTTGCTTTTTTACTACGAGACTTGTTGGTTTTACTAGGCATATATATATAATATATGTATATATTATTTTTTTAAAGTAAACTAACTCTGTTTTTTTTAAGTGCGTTCGTTATTTTTTTAAATCAATTTATTATCACAATCGGCAATTTTAGCAAGCCTATTGATTTTATATAGTAAACGAACTTAATGTATTATAATAGTGATTTAATTATAATTTATTATATGATGAATGATGAAATTAAAAAATATAAATTATACTTTCTTCAAATAAGATATAATAAATTAACAAATATTCTAAATAGGATGAATCATCATGTAGATAATTTGAACAATTTATATACTCTTCATTCGAATGAAATTAATTCTTATTTAGGTAAAATATACGAGTTAATTAAAAATTTAAACACATACTATAATGAACATATAAATATATATTTTAATGATGATGCTACAGAAATAAATTTTATATTAAATCATATTAATACATTAGATACAACTAATATTATTCCAATAATTAAAGCATATGAAACTGAAATACCTAACCAAACTACTTTTTTAGATACTGAAGATAAAATTTATGATCTAATAAATAAATATGGATATGATAATATTGTTGACATGCTTGAAATTATTTTTAATATTAAAGCGAAAAAATATTTCTCGACTGTAACAAATTGTTTATTAGAAGAAATAAATGAAATATGTATTCCTATAGGTTTTGATATATTTGATGTATCCAATGAAACAAAAGACTATTATTGGAGAATACCTACAAAATATTATGAAAGTGATATATTAGAAAAAACACGAGAATTATGGTTAAAACTACCTAATAAAAATAATGAATATATCAGAATAAATATCGTATTTAAAATGGATAGACTATCTAGTATTATAAAAACATGTCAAATTAATAATCCTCTTTTATATGACAAAAAATTAAATGTACTAAACAATCTTGAAACAATTAATCAAGTTAATATTAAGTTTGTAAAAACATTAATTAGACATGATTATTTAGGAAATATATATTGCTATGAAATTGATGAATATATAGAATATTTAATAAATTTATATTACAAGTATAGCAAATTAGTCGAATCTACATTTATTACTTTAATGAAAGATTTTGTAGCCACAAGTGATAATATAAAGAAGATGTATGATATTATATTTTTATTATTATTAGGAAATGATGAATCAATTGATATAGCTGGACTATTATTGGGTTTATTGAAAGAAAAGAAAGGAAATTCCAAGTATCAACTATATTATTTTCTATATAATAATTTGACTTATTACTTGCAATCTAAAATAAAAAAATCAAATAGTTATATTAAAAATGAATTAGATAACATTAAAAATATTGTATTAGAAGAAGTTGATTATAAGAAACAATTAGTTATAAATAAAAGTATTCCGGGTAATGTCAAAACACTTGTTTTAGAAAAAATAGAAGAAATGAATTCATTTAATAATGAATATTATAAACAATTAACATATGTTAAGACCATTATAAATTATCCATGGAGTTCACCGAATGATGATATCTTTTTTAAATCATTAAGTGTAAATAATAATAAGGCAAAGGACTATTTAACAACAACAAATACTAATCTACAAAAATTATGCTATGGACACGATGAAGCTAAAAAATCTTTAATCCAAATAATAGGTAAATGGATTTCCAATCCATCAAGTCATGGTACTAGTCTAGGTTTTGTTGGGCCTCCTGGTGTGGGTAAAACATTATTAGCTAAGAGTGTAAGTAAAGCATTAGATATTCCTTTTAGACAGATTACTTTAGGAGGTCAGAATGATGGTGAATTATTACATGGACATGGTTATACCTATTCAGGTTCCCAACCCGGTTTAATTGTAAAAAAAATGGTAGAAATGGGAAAATCCAGATGTATTTTATATTTTGATGAATTAGATAAAGCATGTTGTAAACATGGTAGTTTAAACGAAATAACTAGTATTTTAATTCATTTAACTGATCCCAATATGAATAAAAGTTTTCAAGATAGATTTTTTCAGGGTATTGAATTTCCTCTTGATAAAGTGATTATGATATTCTCATATAATGATTCTTCACTCGTCGATCCGATTTTATTAGATCGAATAAAAGAAATTAAAGTAGCCCCCTATACATTAAATGATAAATTAAAAATATGTCAACAATATATAGTGCCGGAAATAATAGATACATTAAATTTTTCAAATATGATAAATATATCTGACAATGTATTAGAATATATTATTGATAATTATACTAATGAAGCCGGTGTAAGAGAAATTAAAAGAAAACTTGAAGATATTTTTCTCGAACTTAACTTGGATAAAATATATTGTAAAAATTTATTCAAAAATAGTAAAAAGAACAAATTTTCATTAACTGAAACGAAAATTAATAAAATATTATCACCCCCAACTAAAGAAAGGGTTATTATTCATACTGAACCAAAAATCGGTATTATTAATGGTTTATATGCTACAACAACTGGCGATGGTGGGATTATTCCAATTCAAGTCTTTCCTAATCTACAAAGTTCTTGTGATAAATACGAAATAAAATTAACTGGTAAACAAGGTGATGTTATGAAAGAAAGCGTTTTATGTTCATTAACTGCTGCACTTGAATACTTGAAAATTAATTATCAAAAATATAATATTGATAATTTAGATGATTATATGAATAAATATTTAAAACATGGTTTTCATGTTCATACCCCATCTACATCAACTCCTAAAGATGGACCGAGTGCTGGTTGTGCTTTTACAAGTGCATTTATTTCACGAATAGTAAATATACCAATTAAAAATGACGTTGGTATGACTGGTGAAATTGATCTAACGGGACAAATAACTAAAATAGGGGGATTGGAATTTAAATTACTAGGTGCTAAAAAAGCAGGAATTAAGCAAATTTATATTCCTTTTGAAAACAAAAAAGATCTTGAAGAGATAAATAAGAAATATACAAAATTAATTAGTAAGGATTTTTGTGTAAAAACATTTACTAATATATCTGAAATAATTGACGAAATTTTAATAAAATAAACTATCTATACATTAATAGTCTCACCTGATTTTTTCAACTCGTTTTTTTTAGCGAAACTCATAACTAAATTATCTTCTGTTACATTTTGTTTATGCTTGGGCATATTTTTTTTTCTTTCTAAAACCAAATTTGTTATCTCATTATTTGTAATAATCTTATGATATGGATAAATTCTTCTATATGTTTTTGAAATAGTCACATCAGATATTCCAAAAACATCAGAAATTTGTTTCTTAGTAATTTGTAGATTAAACATATTTATAACCAAAAGAATACAGCCTGCTGCAACAGAAGGTGGTTCATGTGTTGATGCCAAATCAAGTTTATGAATATTATTTGAAATTTCCATTGATTCTTTAATATATTGTTTATCCATATTTAATTTATGGGCAAATCTACTGATAAAATCAGTAGACTGACTGCTTGAAAACTGAATAAATAATTCATCTATATTAATATAATCCATAAACTTTCGATAGCCTCTATTTACATGTTTAATTTCCAATGAATAAATATCAGCAATTTCTTTAGGACTACGTGGTTCTTTTTGTAATTTACAAGCATAAAATACACACGCTGCAATCATGGACTTTCTATTAATACATCTCATAATACGACTCTTACCCTTACGCTTTCCTTTAGTATGTTTTGAATCATTAATTTTTTTATATAATATTTTTGCACTATCAATAATAGTTTGTGTGATATTATATTGTTTACATTTGCTTTGAATTTTATATAATTCTTCCATTAAAGATTTCTCTTTATAAGGCATTTGTCCTTGTCTCTGTAAAGCTGAAATCCTGTTATAACCACGACATTTAATTTTTGTTCCTAAAGCTGACTTTGGAAAGAAAAAATTAGTAGGGCATCCATAACTCGAACTTGTTTCTTCCGAATCCTTATTAAATGATGGATTCTTATCTAAGAATATATTATTAATTACACCACATTCTTGACAAATATAGTATCCATGTATATTATCGATCACTAGATTATCACTTTTACAAGAAACACAATTACTTGATGTTTCTTGTACTTTTTCTAGAACTGTACATCCAAAAAGAAGACTATCAATATCTTCTTCCGACATGTCTAGATAATTTTCATCTATATTTTCCATAACTACTATAAAGATAACTATCTTTTTAAATAGTTATATCAATTTTTATTTTTGTATTGAAAATACATGTATTGCAATCAGGATTGCATTCTAAAAATAACTGCAATCCAGGGATTGCATTTGGAAAGAAAAGAAAAAACACAGTTTTTCTTTACCCAAATCAATTTTTATTAACACTCATAAAAACGTTGCTTTTATGACATTTATATTATTGCAATGCTTGACTTGTAATAATATAATAATGGTTAATAAGCTTCTATTAATGAAATAATACCAATATTAGCAATAAGATGAATACTAGAATGCCATATATAGTTATTTTTAGATCCATTAGATAAATTAAGTATATAATATACAAGCACCAAATATAATACCGCTAAAAATGTGATTATATTTAAATAATGCAGAGACATATATGTTAATATAAAATAAAGTATACAACTTTGACATATAAACATATCTATTACTTTAATTATGTGTGTATAACGTGAGTGCATTATAATGGATGTATAATAAAACAAACTGCTCGTTAAACATAAAATGGAACCTATACATATTGGGACAATATTCCGATAATATGCTACGGTACCGCTAGCAAGGAATGCGAATGATGAAATCATATTCATTATACAGGGGTGTATAATATACATATATATATATATATATATATATATTATTCCAACACAGTGAATGTTAACATAACTGTGGGAGCAACTAGTGTATTCAATGTCTGCGTCGCTCCTACCGGTGCGCTCAGTATATTATATATAATATCTGAGACAACAGAGTACAGCTCATTTGCGTTACTGTAGGGTTGATTCATATCAGACATCAATGTATTATGTGGAAGATTATTCTGTTCACAATATTCAAGCACTTTGGCTAGAATCCCATCAAATTCCCCACGTATATTTATACGATTGTTTCCACATTCAAACTCTATATTCCCTATTTCACGTATTCCAACATTAATACGGGGTTCCTGTCGCTGATATGGGATAAAATCTACCGCAGGTGTTGGGTTTTCCTTTATCTCCGGTTGGTATGGAGGATAGTCCAAAATCGTCATTGAAACTTTCCCCCAGATTATGGGTGTAGGTTGGCGATGATTGGGTTTTGGAATCATTTTGATCACTAGAATCACTTCATGCTTCCTATTGGACAGGAGATAACGCAATGATGTGTCCACCGCCCACTCTATCGAGTTCGAAGCTGATTCACAGTCATCACGAATGGTGATGTAGTACCGTTTGGGAAGTTTCCCAAGAGCATATATAATTTTATTTCTTAGAGAGTCAATTGTTCCCGTTAGTTTAAGAGAGTTACTCTCATTTACAGTACTCGTTTTAACTGCGATGTTGGCAAATTGACCAATCATATTATTTTCACCATTATTGTCGTATGACATACTGATATATTCAAATTGCAAGAAATATATTAAATATAATAATTTCAATTTTTATAATAAAAAAATATAATAATTACTAATTCTTGTGTTTTAGATGAAACCTTCCACATAGGAATAGCACATACATAGCGTCTTTGTACCATTCTATGATGGTATAATATGCCCTGTTGAAGACGATCCATTCATCTCAATAGGCACTGACTTGCATTGACATGTGTCTTTGCGATCTATCATATGGTGTTTTAACCGAGCTTCATCATATTGAGAATAATTTACACGTGGTTTTTCACAAGCCATACAATCCAAAAATGGCATCTCGATATCATCGTTATTTGCAGTAGTCGTAGGTAAAGACATTATTAACAAGTCTGATAAATATTATAAATATTATTATTTCAATTTTTATTAAAATAATAATATGGGTTAACTTGTGTTTTAATAACTGTTAACTAGGCGATACTACATCATAATCATTTTTTATTAGATAATTTAGATATTTCATTATGGATGCCATCTAGTGATTTATTAAGTTTCTCAAATTCGTATGATATCATATCTTCGTTCTCATTTATGGTATCGACTAATTTAGCCAAATGATTTATACATTTTTTATATACATCTTTGTAATCAATGTTATCAGTCCATTCATTTTTAGTTACAAGATTAAAATATTCAACAAGTTTTTTATAATCTGGTAACATATTTTTTCCCATAATAAATACGGGATTATCTGTCGATGCATCTTCTTCAATATCTTCATCAAATTCACTAATTATAGTTTTGAAATAATTAAAAATTACATAAAATACTTTTATATCTTTGTAAAAAATATCAAATGGTGATAATTCCATATACGGCATCCACGCGCTTATCATAGAAGATGTATCTAATAACATGGTTGATACACCCCGGTCATTATTTTCAGAAGGGTTAATACTTGACATTATAATACTAATTTATATATTTATAAATTAGTATTATCAATTTTTATTAACTATTTTGTCAGTATTAATTAAAATATACTTTCCAAATATCTTTACCCATTATAATAACCAAGATATTGGTTCTTTGTTATGTTTTATTAAATATTCATTTGCTTTATTAAAATAGGCATGTCCAAAAAAACTTTTGTGTGTTCCTTTCATATTATATCTAGCAGCTAGAGGTGATGGATGAACTCCAGAAATAATCTTGTGTTTACTTTGATCAATAAATTCTGCTTTTGTTTTAGCAAAATTCCCCCACAAAATGAAAACAATATTTTCGGTTTGATTTGATATTTCTTTAATAATATTATTTGTAACTGGTGTCCATAGATTAGCATGACTATTAGATTTACCAGCTTCAACCGTTAGTGCAGCATTTAGCAGTAAAACCTTTTCTTCTTTAACCCATCTAGATAAATCTCCACTTGTGGGAATAGTGAATTCATCAATTGTTTCATCTAATTCTTTAAAAATATTTTTTAAAGAAGGTGGTGTTTTATGTTCTGAACTTACAGAAAAACACATACCATTTGCTTGAGGGATAACTATAGTATCTTTAATAATATGATTAATATAACAATCTTGACCAATAATTACTACTTTAGTGTCTTCCAAATCAAAATACTTGAATGTTTCAAAAATATTATCATAGTTGGGATAGATAATATTTTTTGTTGATAATATTTTTTCCTTTATCTTTTTATAGTTGTCATTTTTCATACTTTCTTTAATAATATCTTTCCATGATTTTTTAACACCTTTATAAATTACTTTTTTTGAAAATTCCATTAGTATAAATAGTAAGAAATAATGATTCTATATTTATTAAATATTATTTATATCAAATGAATACTTTTTTAAACTATTATATATATCGTTTACCGTGATATATATTTTTCGCACCACCCTTCATTATTATTTTCTGACCTTGGCAATTAATTATATTCTTATTTGCACCATAATTAATTAAAGTTGAGGCTACAGTATAATTTTTTGATTTAACAGCTAAATGTAATGGTGTATCGCCTTCGTTGTTTTGTTTATTAATAATATTTTTAATATAACCATACTTTAATCCTTTTTCTAATATTTTATCTAAATATTTGGATTTATTATTATTAATAAGGATATGTAGTAAATTATTATCATTACTATCTTGAAATCTATATATATTCTTTAACATTAAAATAATATTAATAAAGATTAGATTTAAATATTTTCTATAGAAATGAAATGTTTAAAAACCAAGATAAAAAATATTAAATGGGATTTTGATAACTTTTATATAGAATGCACTGACGCAAAATTGAAAATAAATATTATCGAAGGTAGTGTTGATATTACTATAAAGAATGATAACGACGATTTGGTTGGTATATCGTATTTAGAAGAGGACGATATTATCAAAATATTATATAATAATAGTGATAACGAATATATAAAACCTATTAAAATATATGTAAATATTAAATATGAATTTAATAGTGAGTCTAGTGAATCACAAGATTTATATTAATATAAAAAATTTAAAATAAAAGTATAAAAATTTAACGATTTTTTATTTAAATTATTTAGTAAATATAGTTTATAATAATTTTCTACTATAAAATATATAAGAATGGTTGTTTCAAGAGTTATTATGGTGCTTGCACTATCTGTTTTAGCTTATTTACTTTATAATACAATTTCTACAAATGAAAGTAAACCAGAAAACATGACTAACATGAAATCTAAAACTGTTATAACAGGTCAAGAAACCTTTGTATCAGAACCTGCTCCAGTAGTTGAGCAAAAACAAGAAATACCAGAAACCACAGAAGAAATTAATTATGAACATTTTGAGGTTGTTGGTGCTGAAGGAGATCAAGAATCTGGACCAGCAGAAGCACCTGTATCTAGTGGTGATGCCGTTGTTGATGATAATGATGTATTACAAATCGAAGGAACTGATCTTTTAGCTACACCATTAGCTGATAGATTCCAAGCTGTTAATTCTATTGCTAATGTTAATCGTAATGCTAGTAATGATTTAAGAGGTGATATTGCTATTCAATATGATGATGGTTACACTCCTTTCTATCAAAGTCATATCCATGGTGAACCTCTTCACGCAAATCCTTTACAATAATTGCACATCTTGTATATGCACTAATTAATAGATATAAATAAATAATTTATATCTATTATTATATATAATGTCTGATACTGAAGTACAACACAAGGTAACAAAAGTATTTAAAAATAATGTTTTAAAATGGGTCACAATTGATGATAGCATTAGAGAATATCGAGCGAAAATGAAAGAATTAACAAATGAAAAGAAACAATACGAAGAATATATTTTGAACTTTTTAGTCGAAGTTGAAGAAAAAAGTATTGCTATCGGTAATGGTAAATTAACACGAAATGTATCTAAATCAACTGCTGCATTAAAAAAAGAAAATATTCATAAAGCATTGGTTGAAATAACTGGCGATTCTAATAAAGCAATTGCCATGACGGACCATATTTTAAACTCACGAGCTATAACTGAAAGAGTAAACTTAAAAAGAACAAGAAATCGCAAAAATAAAGATTAAATGTAACAATTACATTGGGCATAACCATCCCAAATATTACTACAATTATTACATTTCACTAAATTTTCATATACCCACCAATCCAATTTTATCTTATTATTTTCATAATGATATCCTGGAGTATCTTGGATTATCTCAATAATAATACTTTTAACAATTTCAATAATATTATCAAAATTACTACTAAAATCTAATTTTGATAACATAAGAATCTCATTATATTTAATATTATCTTGTATTGTGGACCATTCATAAAAATCAAACGATTCATGAGTTTCTTTGGTTTCTATTAATTCTATATATAGATTCCAATTATATAGGTGATAAGTTTTATCAATATTTAAGAATTGATTAAATAACGACATGTTAAATATTTGTATTAATATAATTTAATAAATGACAAATCAATTTTTATTTTTGTATAAATTAATCAAATTTAGATTCTTCGGTTTTAATTCGCGGTAAGATATTAACACTCATTAATTCTTGGAATAATACTTTACAAGCATATGGCAGATTAACGGTAGAAATTCTTGTATAGTTATTACAAGCATGACATACATAATAATCTTTATCAATAACTCGACTCGCTAATAAACCACATTCATCGCAAACATGAAAGGTTTCAATATCAGAGGTTTCCATCATACGTTCTTTCAAGAATTGACTAATACCGTGAGCAATCATAGCATCTTTTTCCATTTCACCAATTCGTAAACCACCGCCTCGAGAACGACCTTCTAAAGGTTGACGAGTAAGTGCTTGTTTAGGACCTCTAGATCTTGAATGCACTTTATCAAGAACCATATGTTTAAGTCTCATATAATAAGTAGGTCCAATAAAAATTTCAGTTTGAATCTTATTTCCCGTTATTCCACAATACATTGTTTCAGTTCCATATGGCGAATAGCCTAATTTTTTTAAAATATTTGGTAAATCTCTAATATCGCTATTGTTAAATGGAGTTCCATCAATAAATTTCCCATCAATAGCGCCGATTTTAGATGTCATACATTCAATTAGTTGTGCTATTGTCATACGTGTTGGAATAGCATGAGGATTCATAATTAAATCTGGTACTAATCCTTCTTCGGTAAATGGCATATCTTTTTGTGGTAAGCTAATACCTAGAGTACCTTTTTGTCCATGACGATTGGTAAATTTATCACCAATTACTGGAACTCTTTCCATTCTAACACGAACATTATATTGTTCATAACCATCACTATTAAAAATATTTGTATGGACTCGGTCAATAACACCAGGTACATTACTCTTAAATATTTCAGATTCATCTTTGTAAACTTTATTATTATTTCCAGTTGGTTGGATAGGTGAAACTTTACCAATAATAATATCTCCATCCTCAATTATTGTTTCTTCTTCTAGATAACCTTTTTCATTTAATTTATCATAATTACCTTGTTTCATTCCTGTTACTTTATTTCTATCAGGTTTACTAAATATATCATCTTGAGATGTTGATGGATTTTTCTTAATTTCACTATGATATTTCTTTAATGTATCTACTCGAAAGATTCCTCTATCAATAGACGATTGATTAAAGATAAGTGAATCTTCTTGATTATATCCAGTATAACTCATAATTGCAACAATCGCATTTTCTCCATATGGCAAATTTAACATATTATTGTAATTCATACCTTCTGTTGTAACAATTGGAGTTTGTGGATGATATAGAATTTGTGAAATATCCATTCTATCTTTATAACTTGTTAGATAAATACCAATTGCTTGTTTAGCTTGTGAAAATTCAACAATATTTTTTGTACCATAATTATGATTAGCAAATGGTGTTCCACAAGCAACAGCGCCTAACATAGTCCATCTATGAAATTCTACATGTGTATAATTCATATATCGATAATCGCCATAACGATTTACTACAGAACTATCATTATATTCAATTGGTCTATTTTTATTTACTATACTCTCTGTTAATTTGTCTAAAGTTTCTGCTAACATGATATAGTTACTGCTTTCAATATCAACATAACTAATAATATTATTATATTTATTAATTAATTGAATCCATCCTTTGGCCACATCATTACTTAATAACATACTATTTACTTCATCCATTATTTTACGAGTAACCATAACCTTGTTATCTTTGATATTTATTAATGGACGAATTAATCTACCACCATCGTAAAATACTTTTAATTCATTAGTATCATAATCTAATGAAATGGATGTCATTTTATCTAATATTCCTTGTTGTTGTTTTTCCAATAGAAAATTAAATAATTTAACATTTGTCTTAGTAACACCGACCCAATCTCCATTCAAATATATCTTACCATAAGATTTCATTTCTAATGGATTTACTTCAAACGGATGAGTATACTCTTTATATTCTGTTAACAAATCATCAAGTATATTTCGTTGAGACATGTTTTGATTGGTAATGGTTGAAATCATTGATAAACTCTTTACTATGCCAATTTTTTGACCTTCTGGAGTTTCTACAGGACAACAAAATTGATATTGTATATTATTAACATGTCGAATTGATGTTACCTTTGTTGTAGATGCATCTAAAGAAGGAGACATAATACGTCGTAAATTTGTTAAAGCTAATATCCACGATAAACGTTGTAGAGATTGAGCTACTCCTTTCTTTGTTCTATTCATACCCCAAATCCCAGTCGCAAGAGCTGTTTTTAATCCTTGTTCGATTATCGTTGGTTTTAATTGATTGACAACATTAAATGGATTTACATCAGATTGGTTCTTTCTTTTGAAATTTTTACCAATTTCATTTAACATCTTCTTCCAATTTTGTCTAATTAACTGTCCAATTAATATACCAGGAGTTTCAATTCTTTTGTTATCAAAACTATCACGATCATCTGGTTGTTTACGTTCTAACATTACATTTAATAACTTGTTAGTCATCATTCCTAAATATCTTATTTTTTTTGGTATGTCATCACCTAGATGTGGTAATAAATCCTTTCGTAATATTTTATTTAGATACATTCGTTTTTGAATATTTGCAAGTTCTTCATCTTGAGATATTCTACGATGGCGACGTAATTTAGTAATTAAATATGTTATAGCTTCTTCTTTGGTTCTAATTGCAACACCATTTTCATCTATAGAAAATGAAACCGCTTTGCGTAATAGATTTACCATTTTAATATCATCTAAATCATAAATAATATTTGCTAAAATCTCTTTATCAGATTCTATTCCTAAAGCTCTAAAAAGGATAAAAATTGGAATATCTGCTAGTTGAGAACTAGAAATATTAATAGAACCTGTTTTTTTATTTTTAATTGTTAAGATCTGTAGATTATCTGACCAATCATCAACTCTCGAATTAAGATGAGCTGTATATGATTTACCGTTTTCAAATGTATTATCTTTTTTACTAAAAATTAAAACCTTGTTATCAACCATTTTTTCAATAGACATTATAACTTTTTCTTGTCCGTTTACAATAAAATATCCACCAGGATCATATTTACATTCACCTAATAAATCTTGCTTAATTGATGTGGTGCAATATTTAGATTTAATCATTATAGGTATATTTGCCAATGCTATATTTTTTTCTGTTTCGCTTACAAAAGTTATACTTTTCTCACCAGTAACAATATCATTCTTTTCAACAAATTGTGTTACATCAGCTAAAATTGTACCAAAATATTTAAGATGTTTTTTTCTAGCTTCTTTTGGCGACAACAATTCATTATTAGTAGTATTTAATGGTGGTTTAATACTTATGTTTTCACATTTAAATCCATGTAAATAAACAACATTATTATCTATATTTTCATAAAAATAATTATTATCTTTACTTAGATTTGTTGGAATAATCTCTTCTATTAACTGATGAAACGAACTGAAAAGATGTTCATAAAGAACACGCGGTTGCTTGTAATATAATTTAAGTAAATTATTCAAATCATCTTGAGTTATGGTATCTGACATTATATATATTAATATATTAGTTTTATATATTTTTTAGAATGGTAATATCAATTTTTATTAATAATAAAAGCGTTGCTTTTATTATTAATAAGTGCAATGCAATCCAGGGATTGCATTCGGAAAGAAAAGAAACCCAAATCAATTTTTATTTTTGTTATAAACCAATTAACAATAAAATTTAAATCTATATTTTAAATAATGAAATTCTGTATATATACTAGAGCATTCTATGAAATACCTTATTTAGATTTTTTTATTGAACATTATGTTAAAATTGGATTTGATAAAATTATTATCCTGAAATGTGATAGATTTAATTATAAGGTCCCTATAAAATATATACCATATGTCGAAATACATAATGTACCTAATCTAGAAAATCGTTTACTATTACAATATGACCATTTAATAAAAAAAAGCACTTTTACATGGGTATTATCTATTGATAATGATGAAATATTATTATTAAATAAAAAGTATAAAACAATTTCTGATTATGTAACAGAAAAACTAACTATTAACAAAGACATAAATACATTTTATTTTAGATGGGGTGTTATTGAAAAATTTGATAATAATAGTAATCCTGATTGTGGAGTTAATTTTATTAATATTTTAAAAACATATAAAGTATTTTCTAATAGTCATATAAAATCTATGGTTAAAATTAATATGATACATTCTATTAGTCACCAACATATAATAAAGTTAAAAACAACACCTGTTATTTACTTGGAAAATATGCAATCAGTATTACATATGAATAAACCAAATAAACATCCTATTACAAAGAATAGTTATCAAGAACATATTCTAATTCATTTACATACAAGAAGTATAAATAATTTAATACTAAAGTCTTTGGTAACTATATTAGGTAAAAATGTTAAAAGAATTAGTAAAAAAATAAGAAATAAAATAGATTTTATAGCAATGATAAATTGTTTTGACATAAATAATATGCCAGCACATTATATATTACTTGAACAATTTAAAGCATGTATCGGTTTGAAAGCAGAACTTCCTTTTGCTCATTCTAATAATGAAACAGTTGATATTAACTGTTTCATCAACCACAAACAATTGGATTATGAACAAGATTGTATTGATCAAAATAAAGAAAAATTTATTATTGAAAAGGAACTTTTAAATAATAAAGTTAATTTAGAAAAGTATTACTATTTTACTAACATATTAAGTAACTATATTACTAATACAAAACTATTTTTAAAATGTACTTAGGAACAACTATTTAAAAAGTCTTCAACATCTTGTTCTGTTTTAAATTTACTTGATTTAGATATTGTGTGTGTTTCGAGTGTTTTTTCTTTATTTTTAATATAATTAATACAATAATATACCATATTTAGTTTACATTGTAAAATAAATAAATAAATCATATCCAAATATAAGAACATACATCTACATAAAACATATCTAATTACTATATAATCTCTAATTGCTTTATAATTAAGACAGAATAAATATAACATAGTTTTAAAAATATAAAAATAAGAAATATCATCAATATAAAAAAATACATTATTAAAAAAATAAAAAATAATTAATAAATTTATTAGCATTTATTAATTATAATATTATTACTTTATGTATTTAAGATTATATAAACTTGCTAATTCATGATATTTATTACGTTCAATATTAATCAATTCTGTTTTATCTTCTATAAATCCAGATTTAGTAACTTTTAATATGGAATACTCTTCTAAATTTTCAATTGCTATTACCAACCATAATGGAAAGGTGTTAACATATTTGGTATAAATATAAGTTATATCTATATCGGTCTCATCATTTAATACAAATATAGATATAATCATTGGAGATATTCGAATAGTTTTTGATGATAAATAATATTTACCATTTAATTCATAATAATATAAATATTCATCTTCATCTATAAAAGGCAGATACCATCTATAAGGAATATAATTTAGAAATTTATATGTAATTATTTCGGTGGTATCTTTTTTTACTAATCCCTTTATTCGTCCGCTAAAAATATATTGTAAAAAATTAATAAGCTCAAGATATAATTTGATAATAAAAGTAAACATTATATTTATAGTATAATATATTTTTAAAATACTTTAAAAATGTATTACATTAACTAATTAATGGCAGATACTCAATTTACTCATACATGGAATTTATGGTATCATCATGAAAAAGACAATTGGTCTATTGATGGATATAAAAAAATATATAAAATTAAGAATGCAGAAGACTTTTGGAAAATATATAATAACTGGGAAGTTATTGGAGGTATTACATGTAAACAATTTTTTATAATGAAAAATGATGTTAACCCTATGTGGGAAGATGAATCAAATGTTAATGGAGGATGTTGGTCTTTTAAATTATTAGAACATCAAACTGAAGAATTATGGGAAGAACTATCTCTTTTGCTTGTAACGAATGAATTATTGGTAAATGAATACAAGGATGATATAATTGGGTTATCTATTTGTCTTAAAAAAAATAATTTTTGTGTTATTAAAATATGGAATTCAAATAGTAAAAATAATAGTATTAAAATAATAAATCATAATATATTAAAAAAATGGGGAACCGATATTATATATATTTCACATATGCCTGATAAAATTGAAGTATAATGCGCATCCAGGAATTAATATAATGTTTTGGGTTTACTCGGTGATAAAACAAGTCTTATTTCTCCTAATGCTGCGACTGAGTATTTAATAATTAATGGGTAGTTATTTTTAAGATATAGAGTTACCTGATTGCATAAATTAGTACATCTAGTAAAAATTATTAAATATTTCAATTCAAATAATCCTTGTACTATTTCGTTTTCGTTATTAGTTGTACTTTGAATAGTTAATCCACCTTTATCAACATCTAATTCAAAATCAAAAATTCCTACTTCGCCTTTACCTGAAAAGAATACATTTTTATTAGTACATTTAAGTTCTAATTTATCAGAAGCAGAAGCCATATCCTTACAATATTTTTGAAAGTCTTGGGATGATAGACTGATAGAATAAGGAAATTTAACTGGATCAATTTCATAATTATTATCTTCTAAATCCATTAAATTTATTCTAAATGTTTTCTTTTCTTTTTCATTTTCTAAAATCATAATTAATTTATTAATATCTTCGTCATCGATTCGCCATGTCATCGTATCAAAATGTGTCATACATTTGATACATTTAAGAAAATTACCTAAATTTATTCCAATTGTTAATTTATTATACTTGTAATTGTAATTATAATATTCAAACCTATCTGCATCTAATTTACAATGTATTAAAATACTACTTGTTTTATTTAGCTCTTTAATTACAACACCACCTAGCTTTTTATTTTCATCAGATGTAGTGCTATTTATAGATTCAGTATTAATATAAAAAGGCAAAAATGTAATATTAACATCTGTTAAAAGTGAATTCAATGTATCTATTAAAATTCTAATTGGTCCGGTTTGTGTTGTTTTTAATTCTAATATATTAACCATATTATATTACTCATGTTCTTGGTTTATCTTTAACCATGTTTATTATCAATTTTTAAAAATTGAATAATTATCATATTTATCATAAATAATATTTGTAATGACACTACCAATCGGTTCAGAAGATAAGTATCACCCTCACCCACTAGGTAATTATGCACTGTGTGGGCTAAACATGTTAGGAACACATTCTATCATATTATGGGAAAATAATATATACACATTTAAACACTTTGGTAATAATCGTTCACCGAAGGAACATTTAGCGTACTATCAAGGTGAAAATTGTGAAGATAAATGGTTTACTTATGACCAAGTAAGAGCTAGTATCAGATTAGAAAAAAAAAATTGATTGTTTTAAATATAATATTCTAGTCTAAATATAGATACTATGACCGCTTCAATAGATAATAAAAATATAACAAAGAAGTATAACAGATGTTTTAATTGTTCTAAAAAACTTGGTATTATTAATTATGACTGTCGATGTGATAATAATTTTTGTGTTAAATGTAGATTACCTGAAAGCCATACTTGTACTTTTAATTTCAAAGAATCTGGTAGAAATCAATTAGCTCAAAGTCTTATTCATGTTGTAGGGGAAAAAATAATTAAAATTTAATTTATTATAATAAAAAAATATCTAAATTATTATATATATTATGTCAAATACCTACAAACTAGTTAATCCTTATATTAAAGGTGAATATAGAACAAAAATTAAAACCAAAAATTCAATAGACGCTGCAAAGAAATTCTATAAAACTTTATCAGAACATTTCAATAATAACGTTCCTCGTTTTTATTTTACTATCCAAAAAGGTGGTTCTGGAAAAGGTAAATTTTATCATTTTGAAGTAAAAGAAACAAAAGAATTCGAAGAAGTCAACTATTCAATACAACCTTATGAAATTGAAAACGAAGACCAAGCAATCGAAGGATTTATCACTAACTTTAAAAAATTTAAAGGTCGTTTCCAAGGTGGTGCTAAAAAAAGACGCAGCTCTAAAAGACGCAGTTCTAAAAGACGCAGTTCTAAAAGACGCAGCTCTAAAAAAACATCCCGTAAAAGCTCTCGTCGTAGCTCCAGAAAAAGTTTAGACGATTCACCTGTCTCTTCTGATGATTTTTACAGACAAGCAAAAAGTTATGTACCCGTAACATCTCAACCAATTTATCATATGTATTATGATCCTCTTGTATATAAATTAGATTCTGTATTTATTCCAACATTCTATGCATATACTTTCCCATATATGGAAATAAATGCTGGTGGATATGGATATGTATTAGCTGGTTTAAATTAAATGTTCATATAAATATTGATAACTTTTAATTAATTCTTGTGTAATATTATAATACATTGTATTAATTTGTTCTTTGTTTTCAAAACTAGATAAATATTTTTCACTTAAATTTAAAAAATATTTATTAAGTCCCTCAAAATTTAACATAATACCTTCTTCGGATAATTTGTATATTGTTCCCGTGTCATATCTAATAATGAATTTATTTATATATTCTTCACGTGCTTTTCTAGATTTGAAGTGTATAATTGTTTCAGCTTGTTCAATAGGAATAACAAACTCATTTTTTTTTTTATAACTTTGTAAAATCAATTTCGCAAATGATATTTCTGTTACTCTTGCTAAATTATGTAAAATATAGTCATCAGGATTACGACAAAGTAAATCCTTTACCAATATTTGATATATTCTATTAAAATCAGGATTTAATATATTTATATAATATTTATGATTTAAATTTTCATATCCGAATGTAATAGTAATAGGAGGTCCAATTGTTTCAAATAAAATAGTTTTCATATCAATAATCCTTTCATTGGATTCAAGTTTACCTAAAAAATGATCTTGTCCGATATAATTTAAAATAGTTTCTGAGTTAGTATTGTTACGATTAATAAGATAGTTCCGAAAACCTTTCCAAAAATTAAAAATATGATTATCCCATGTTGATAATTCTTTCTTAATAATTCTATAATAGTTTATTAATATATACCTATCTTGTTGATTATCTAAATCTCCTATACTATCAAAATATTTATTTATTTCAGATGTTTTCAAATAAGTTTCGTTATTTATAGTGTAAATAATTTTTTTATCTTTTAAACTCTGTCTGCATGTAGTTATAGGAATTTCATTCTTTCCAAATAAAAAAGCATTTAGTCGAGACAGATTAATTAACTTTCCATAATCTGGATGATTGATTACTTTGGTTTTATTATTAATCATACCATGTTTACGAGTATCAGCATAAGATAGTGACATTATTATAGCAATGAGAATTTACTATAATTTGTTAATATTAATCAATTTTTATGAGTGTTAACCAACGTACGGTTTTTTTCCGAGCAATCGTAAACGTAATTGATTATTTTCAATGCCTTGTTTACGAAAATAGTTTTCGAGTTCTTTAAGACGGGGTTTTTTTATTTAATTGAAGTTGATAGTAATACATCTCTTGTTGACGAAAAATAGTCTGAGAGTATTAGATAATACAATTTATATAATAAGAAGCTATTTTAAAATAATAATATATTATTATTATTTTAAATGTGCTACAAGTCTAATTTAATATCCTAAATTACAGTTTCTTCTTTTGTATAGTTTATTCGGATAGAACCTTTTTCATAACATAATAAGAAATAGGATATAAAACAAGTATATTATCATGGGCATATTTCTCTAATTTAAATCTAAACATATTATTATAATTTCTATCACAGTATAGTTCTTTATATACTTGAATAATTGAAAAGATAACCATTAATATAGTTAGAATAACAATATAAATATGGTTATTAATTTGATTTTGTTGATATAATTTATAAATAAATAATAAATTCAAAATAGCGACCGTTATTGTGTCCGTCATTATATCTAATGTTGCACCTAATTTTGAACATGTATTACATTGTCTTGCGACAGAACCATCCATACAATCTAAAGCCTTTTTTAAAAATGCTAAAAATGTAAAAGTATAAATATTACCATTATTTAATATATTAGTACTCATTGGTATAATTAATAAGCCACCAAGTATAGTAATTACATTTGGACTAATAAAACATATCTTTTTTGCTATAGGATTAAATATATATTCATATATATAATAATCTATACTAAAAGTTGTATTATCAGGTTGAGGCATATACTATATATTATATTATATTTTTTGAAAGATATAATATCTAGAAAGAAATGAATAATTTCGACTTTCTTTATCAGCACCTTTTAGATCTCCATAAAACTCAGCTACTTTTTCATAAAACTGTTTATTTTTTGGATTTTCTTCATATTTAATAACATTTTCAAAATAAGGTTTATTTAAATGATACAAATTAGAAAACAAATCTGTATCTACTAATCTACAATTTGCTTGTTTCATTGTATTAATCATTAGTTCACGAGAAACTATATATTCCTCAATATATTTACCTTCGTCACTAATCCATTCCATATAAACATCAATTGATTGTCCAATTTCATTAGACAATTTCCCGTTATATTTTTTAATTATTTCATATAAAATAGTTCTTTTACCATCTTCATCAGTATAATAAGAAGTTATTTTATTATCTTCATTAAATTTTTGATCGAGTAGTTCAGCATCAAATAGTGTTAGTAATACATAACCGTCCTTTTTTAAGAAAGTATCAATATTACTAATTAGGTTTTTTATACTAGTTTGGGTACCAAATAAATAGTGGCAACAAAATTGTGAACTGACAATATCAAATTTTCTATTTTTAATAAATGCAGTATCAATTAATTTTTTATTTTCTATTGATAAATTACCAATAACTTTACTTTGTGCATCTGAGTTTAATAATACACCACCATCTGCTTGTAAATAAGATACTTTACCAAAATCTGGATATTTGCTTTTAAGATAATTATATCTGCTAATCGCCCCATCGCTCACAGAATAAATACCTTCATAGTCTGTATCAAAGCCTACATATTCTCCAACACGTGCATGATATATTTTCATCAAATCGCCACCACGACCACATCCAATATCTAACATACTTTTTCTTTGTATTTTACCTCCACGATCTTGTCTAGCAGGAGAACAATATGTATAAATAATAATAGATTTAATCCAATTATTAAATTCTCGCATCTTTTTAATTAAATTGGTTCTTTTTTGATAATAAATATCTTGCTGTCTTTGTGATGAAATAACACTACTATCTATTCGTGTAGATAATATTTTCATTTGTGAATTATATGTATCTGGATTGGCCAAGTGATTAATATCTTCAATAGTAATAGATTCTCTAATTGATTTCCAAATACGAATCGCAGCATCTTTATAGTTACCATATCGTTTACCATATCTCATAACTGCTTCTGTTTTATCCCACCGAGTTCTTAATATATTCCATCTATATTGATGTGGTAATTTGGGATGAACAGTATAAGTTAATTCAATTACAGTATGATCTTGAATGATATTACCTACTACATCTCGAACTTGACCATTAACTAATGGGAAATATACTTGATGATTGTTCATTTCTTTCATAAAAGGAACTGGTTGTTCTCTATCACCAATTTGTTCCCCTACAAATAAATTAGCTACTCGATATGTTTTGAATTCAATTGTTTCGGGTAATGAATTATCAAATATATCCATATAACCACCTGTTTCTGTATTTTTTTCAAATACAACATATACATCTATGGAGTTAGTATGAGGGGGTTTGTATTTATATATTGGATATTTGTGTTCTCTTTTATCTCGTGAATATTTTTGATCTAACCCAGTAAATATAGTTCCGTCTAAAATATATGGACAATTTACTTTTTCATTTTTAGTACAATTAACCCAAATCAAACTAGAAAATAAGAATACTTCAGAACTATTACCACCTGTTGGAAATAAAAATAATTTAGGATAAATAAGAACTTGATTGATTTCTAAATGATCTATTTCCTTATTTAAATTATCATAAAATCCTTCTATTTCATGTTGGTAATGTTTTTCTATTTTAGTAATATTAAAAGTACTATCATATTCTTTAACCTCATATGTTGAATGTCCATTAATTTGTTTACATATAGACATAATTGTATTATATCTATCTTTTACTAAAGTAGTATTTCTAATATCTTTATTATTAAAAAATAAACAATCAAATACCATGAAAATATACTTTCGCATTTTTGACAAGTAAATCATCTCTCCTTCTAATACGGAATTATTTAAATCTTTTACTGTATTATTTAATTTTTTAACATGGAGATTATTTGAAATCAAAAACATATTATTATCATGAATAAATAATTGATACTTGTCTCCATCAGCTTTATCAGTAACACAATATCGATTTGGTATATTATCAATAAAATGCTGTACTTCAGCACTTATTGGTTGCATTGAGTATAAAGCTTTATATTGTGTATTATTAGCTCCATAAACAAGTTTTTTATATTTTTCTACAATTGTATCTTCTTCTTCTTTAGAAATAATAATCTCTGAATTAGATAGAATTTTTTTGATATTTGATACTTCATTGAAAATTTTATCTAAATTATTTTTACTAGATTTATCTATCATATAATCTATTTCTAATTCATAACTTTTGTCTGCTCTTGATAAACTACTAATATTTTTACTTGTTTTTACAATAGTTAAATCTATTAAAATATTATCTGGTAATTCAAGAGTTAATCGTTGTTTATACCGATAAATAATATTATCGGATTCAGATGGTACTAATTTAATTAAATCTTTAATAATATTACTATCAACATCTAATTCTTGAGATTTTCTAAATCGTATATCAAATTCATTTACGTCAATGATGTTAGTAATATCTTTTACTTTTTTTATTAACTTGAATCCATCTTTATTCAAGTATTGTGAGAGTAAGATAGAAAAAATAACATTATTTCTTCTTTGATGAACAAGTCCGAGAAAATTATTGATGTTTTCTATACCATTTATAGATACTCGATACACGCCTACTTTACTAGTACTATAAATAACATCTAATGATAAAGTTTCTTTTAGTTTAGTAGATTTATCACTATTATTTCTCCATTTCAAATATTTCATAACGTTCATAAAATCAATAATTGCTAATTTGTTATCTTTTCTATAATTGTTAAACATAACTTCAAATTCGTCATGTTTGTCTAAACTTTGATAAAGTTTAGTCACTTGTGTTTTTATATTTGGTGATAACATTATTAAGTATATATAGTCTTCCTTATATATATATATATATTATGTTTCAATTTTTCTTAATCTTTGTATGAAAAATATATTTTTAATAAATTTCTAAATTAGTGTAATAATGAATTTTCTTGAATATAAAAATTTATTAGAATCTCGAAATATTAAACTATTTGATTATCAATATAGAATATCATATCACAGATTATTAAACCAAAATAATATATCTGAACAAACAGGGGGTGGATCATTAATAACTAAATTAAATAATGTATCAAAAAATAATTTAATATCAATACTTGGTTTGTTATTATCTTCTAATATTTATTATGTTGGATTTTTTTTAAAGTAAAATAATTGTAATCAGTTTGTTATTATATTTAAATATTATATATAATTAATATGAAAGACTATTATAAAATATTAAAACTAACTAAACATGCAACCTTAACTGAAATTAATGAAGTATATGAATTTAATATATCACAATTTAATAATCTACCTTTTTTAACTAATAAAATGATAAACGAGATTAAAATTTTAAAAGAAGCTAAATATATATTAGCAGATGAACAAAGACGAAAATTATATGATATAAAATTACAAAATGAAAACAAGTACAATCAAGATACAAATCAATCTGGTTTCCATTGCATAGATAATACACAAATATGTGATAGAATATTTAGTATAAATTTTTCACGTTAATCATACTATTAAAATAATATCATTGTATATAGATATGAATAATCATATTATCAAAATACAAAGATATTATAGAACACATTTAATTAAACGAAAACTATATATTTTAAAACAATATAATCTTAAAAATAAGAATGAAATTATTTTTGATAATTTTACAAAAATAATTAGAGGCGTTGATATAATTAAAGCTACAAAAAATGTAATTAATATATTTAACAGTATATATAAACCAATAATTAATATAACCCCTCATGTTATTCTAACAGCATATTTAATAAATAATTTTCCTATTGAACTTTTAGGAACAATGAAAGATAGACATCCAATTGATATACAATTATTAGAATGGTCTAACAAACTAATAGATTTTTTAGATAATTATGAAAACAGTACATTTATCGATTTCAAAAAGATTCATAATTATATGAATAATTATAAAATTATTTTTGATTATTGGAAAGAAATTGATAAAAATAGAACTATTCAAAATATAATTGTATCATATTACAATCGAATGAAACATCTTGAATATATAAAGAATGAAGAATTAGAACCAAATCAAAAAGAAATAATAATTAACACATTAGTTAAGGAATCTAATGATTTATTAAAACAAATTATGTATATCGACCCCGTCTTTAATATAGAATATATACAACAAAATTATGAATTAGTTTATGATAATATAAAAAAGGGAATGGAACAAATATTACATACTGTATCAAAAAGTTTTAAGGTTTCATACTTGGAAATGTTAATAGAAGAATTTGGTAAATCTAATAGAAAAATTATATTTGATTTAATATTAGAAACAAATCAGAGAATTGGAGATATAGCACCTGAAAAATTTAAAGCATCAATAATTAAAAAATTTCATACATATCATTATACTAAACTGTTATTAAAAGATAATTGGTCAGAAGAATTAAATGATTATTTGGCTTTTACTGTAGATACAGTAACTATATTTTCCGCACCTGAAGATGATAAAGATAATATTAAATGGAAAAGTGATATGAAAACATTGACTAGTTCAGATTTTTTAGTTTCTTTACCTATTATCCTTGTTGAAATTAATAATAAAATAGACAAACTATATAGCATTTTTAATAAAATAATATAAAAACTATTATATTATAAAATGAAAATATCTGTTCAAATTATGATGGAAGATAATTCATTTAAAATTTATAAATTCGATGTATTGGATAAAATTTTACTTGATATTATGATGCAAATGGCAAATCAAATTAATATTTCTATCGCTAATCAGTTATGGTACGTGAATGGAAAAATAGTTGACTGTTTATTCTCAAACTGGTATATTGATAATAAATATAGTATGTTTATTAAGAAAGAGGTAATCACATTATTTATTACTAAAAAAAATAAGATAATTCAGACACCACAATTATCTATTGACATGACAATTAAAGATCTAAGAGATATATTATCTATTAAAGATAACATATATTTCAGAAATGTTAAGTTACTTGATAATAAAACCTTCAAGTATTATAATATTAATGATAATAGTAATTTAAATATTAAAAGCTATATTAATCAAGTTATTTAAACAGCTTCTACATTTTCTGTTTGATGATTAGTGTTCTCGTTATTAGAACCTTTACGATTATAACGATAATGCATACCACTTAATCCACCATCTAAACTAAATGTTTTATGTCCATCATCTGAATTCATGAGCTTGTCAAATGCATCTTTTGTATCAAGTGTAAGATCACCACATTCTAGATAACTATTATTTTTACGATATAGTTTATAATAAAGAACATTAGTTCCAGTATTATTTTGAATAAAATCAACATGTGTTGTTTTAATAGTATTATAATCACTACTATCGTTTAATCCTTGCATGGTAAAGAAAACTCGATAATGAGCAAATTTTACTCTAATATCACTTTGATTATTTTTGAGAGTTCGAAGTGCATTTACAGCATTTGTTATGGTATCAAAAGTTAAAAAGTGTGAATGAGTTTTTTCTGTTAAATGAGTTGATTGTAGTCCTTCTAACTCATTAAAATCTGAATCTGAAGTAGTTTTAACAAGTAGAGTTCTACCTGCTTTCCGAGCATAACGTTTTGTATTAGAGTTATTGTTTCCTTGTTGCATTTCTTAGTATATGTATATACTATCCTTTTAAATAAATATAAGTTTGCAATTATGACTGATATATTTATTTAAAAGTATGGATTCGATAACATTTTTATTATGGTTAACTAACATATGTGTTAACCTACGTAGCGATGTAATGCAATGCAATGCAATCAGGATTGCATTGCTTTCCATTAAAACTTCAGTTAAAACAATCGAGTCAATCTCGATTGCATTTACTTAACAGTAAATTAAAACAGCAGTTGTCACATATTTTACAACAAGTATTCATTTCTGAATCCATACTATCCTGATTGCTATTATGTTTTTCTAAATATTGTTTACATAAAAAGTCTAATAATGTATATATTGTGTCACACTTGTATAAATTAATATTGGTATAGGTAGCATTTATTTTTTTAGCAAATGATATTATTTCAGATAATTCCAATGTAGATTGATTAGTACCATAATTAGATTTTGTTCCAATTAAATAATATTTTTTTTCACTAGGTCCATATCTTTCAATATAATTATATATATTTTCAAGTTCTAAAAAGGTATTATATCTACTTGATTCATAAAATAAAAAAAATGTTTGACCTTTATTATAAAAATATCTACAAATGTTTCTAAATTTTTTATTACCAGAACAATCCCATATATTAAATTTAAACTTATATTCATTATTATTATGACAATATATATACGGTATACTAGTAAATTCAACTCCAATAGTTGAAACATAATAATCATATATTTTACTTGTTTGTAAAAAATAAACAAATGACGACTTGCCTGTATTCATATCTCCCGAAATACAAATATTTATAGAATACATCTTATATTAATTTAGATTATTCTATTTTATTCTATTTTATTATGCGTTCCTTCATAATCATTAATAAGTTTTTGTAACTCATTATATGCTTTTGTCATATCTTTCTTTCTATCAATTGTTTCTTCAATCCATTTTTCAATAGTTTCATATATTTCTTTTTGTTTCATAATAAAATGTTGTTTGATAAATTCTTCATACGATTGAGGACTATTTTTAATCATATCTATCATACCAAGTTTGATTGTTTCTAACCTGATATTATCACTATACTCGAAACTTTTTAGTTTCCCTGATTTGGTATGCATTTCTCTTTCCCAACCAGGTTCATTAAAATATGGATGTTCAACCAAAATAAGTGATTGAATAGAAATTAATACTTGTAGAAAAGTAGAAATATCAGAGTTCCACGATTCCCCTTTTTCTCCACTCCATGTTCCCAATAAAGATAAACATACTTTACCATTATTATATAAATTAGGATTAAACCTAACACGTTCACCCCCTGTTGTTTTTAATAAAACTTGTGGTACTACTTTGGGATACTTATCTGGAAAATAAGCATGGAATTCAAATAATCCATTATGATAAGGAGTATCTTTAGGACCTACAATAATAAATGATAACACATTAATTTTATCTTGGGAAACTCTTAGAATAATACTAGTATCCCAATTTACTGGTAAATTTTTCTTCAAAGAAGAAATTTCTGAAACAATTCGTAAGATTGTTTTTTGTCCAAGATTAGTTGTTCCATTTTTAAAATATAGATGTTCATGGTCAAAAATAAAATTACCAAATTTATTCTCATTTATCATATTTATATAATTATTCATATCACTGGTACTAGTCGGACTTACCAACTCGTTGTTATTTTTATATTCACTCGAATAATATTCAAAAACCGATATAAATAGCAAATAAGTATCAAGATCATCTTCTGCCAATGCTTTGGCATTTTCATAATTACTAGTAATTGTATTTATTTCATTCCTCATATCAACACCGGCAAGGTATATTTTATTGATAAATTCTTGAGGTGGATTTTTATCACTTAATATTTTTAAAATATTAATAATTGTTTTATATAATTTTATTTTTTTATTAAATTCTAAAAGAGTAGTTCCAAATAATTGTTTAATAATATAATTACATAATACTGAATCAAAAATAACAGATATGTCTTCATCTGAATATTTAATATGATTTTTTAAATCGTCCAAAATATAAATAATATCTTCTGTTTCATTTTTGCAATTATTTATATATGTTGATATATCCCATTCACTATTCCGCTGATTACCTGTTCCATAACCTACTCCGGCATTCCAATATGCTGCTTTTGTTTGACTTGATTGAGATAATTTATTGAATTCAATATTAATATCTATTTTTTTAAAAGTAGTTTCCTTTGTCTTTTGACCAAGTAATAATAATTTAGATTCAATCTTAGTAAAAGTACCATTTTCATTAGTTAAAGTCAAATCTAAATAATTGTTAAAATGTTCTTTTAATGATTCGCCTAAATTTTTAACTAACCAATCTAATGAAATTGTATAATTCCATGTTTTAATATCCCATAACTCTAAATTTAAAATATTGTTAACCAAGTTAACATCTATTTTAGGTTTAACATATTCTACTTTAGGTGGTAAAAATGGATACATAGATGGGTTAAGGTTAAATTTCAATTCAAAATAATTATATCCATATTTACTATTAATTATTTTCATTTTGTCTCCTAATTCACCATCTTTATATACAAAATGAATACTTGGATTATATGGATTATCGGTACAACTAATATAATGATTATGTTCCATATTCTGATTTACTTTTTCGATTTCTTGTATAATAATATTATAAACTTGTTCTGGAGTTAATTGTAATTCTTTGGGGATATTTGAATTCTTTTGCATACCTTTAGTAGATGAATTAAATTTCGAATATAAAACATGTTTATCTAATTTATATTTTGTTGGTTTATTAGATTGAACGAATAAATTCATAGTATCAATATACTCAGCATTTGTTGATAACTCATTTTTACTTGTATGTTCTTTTAGTAATTTAACAATATCACTTATATCAGTTATTGTCATTTTTGATAATATAATATTTACTTTGTCAAGATGTAAAGTATCTGATTCGCAATAATAATAATCATCATTAAATCTTAATTTAACATCATCTTGTAAATCTAATTCATAATACTTGGGATATTCCCTAATATAATATTGTGTGGATAACTTTGTAAGAGTTAGCATTAAAATAAGGTTAAATATTTAAAAATATATAGTTACATTATCAATTTTTATTTTGTGATAGAAAAAGTAATACTTTTTCTATATACAAATCAATTTTTATTATAAATAAATCAGGTATTGTATTTGATAAAGTAATTATTGATATTGGTCATAGAACTGGCGAACGAATTCGCAGTTCTCTGACTTACCAAAAACACTTTCACCAGCTGTTGCCAACCTCTCGCTTACAAGGTCAAAGTCTGGCCTTGCAATACTCTTCATGAAAGTATCAACCGGATCAACAGCTGCTACCATTGCTCCATCCTTGTCCTGGGTAAAAGTTGTTCCACTTCCCAATGCACTTAGGAAAAGTCCTTGGTTTAATCCTTCAGTAAGGACCAATCCCTTATACTTTCCATGTGCCGGGAATCCAGGACTCGAGCAGTTCATATTCCAGAATGTTGTCCGAGGAAGATAGAAGCCCATACCACTAAAAGTTTGCTTCATGCGGTCGGCAAAAGTATTCCAACCAGTGTTGTCTTCGTTAGACAAGTCACGGTAGTGATAGTCGACTGTAGCGTCAGTCCTGCAAAACTGGCTGTTGAATTGTCCATCGGTAAATATGATATGGTTAATCTTCCCCGCAAAACTTGGATTAATTGATTTGACGTCCTTACATACTTGCAATAACAACTTCATCGCTCCATCCATATTGGTTGAACCACCCCATGGTGCCTTGGAAACTTGTGTCATCCAATCCACAATGTCCCCATCCTCTTGCAACTTGATGAGTGTTGGGTTGTTATCGAATGTGATGAACGAACGACAAAGTTGTGAAATACATGTTGTAATGATGCCAAGAACAATCGCAGGTCCCATAACATTCGCACTCTCCATTGAACCCGACACATCAATTGTTGCAATTACATCTAGTGGATGTAGTGGACGTTGTGTTTCAATAGCACCGGTTTCTTCCCACTTGGCCATAGCATTTTCATGCTCAGTAAGCACCCGCTGCTTTATATCATCTACAACATTTAGGAACTGTGCATGCAATACTTGGCGCTCGCTTGCAGAAATTGTTTCCCCCTTCTTAATTCGTGGCCAAATCACAGCAGCAAACTTACAACCGTCCATGCCAGCACCCTTGAGCTTACCATCAACAGCACTCTTCAAGACTTGTTCACGTAGTGAAATCCTATCCTGGTCTGTGGTTCGATTTCCCGTAGCTGACAGTTCAAGCGGACATGACTCACCAATCTTTTCATTAAGAAAAGCCATTCTGTTCTTGTGCAAACAGCCAGCAGGTATCGATGGTGTATCAATCTCACCCCATCGATTCGCAGACATCTTAGCTTCTACAACCCCTGTGATTTTTCGCAAACATGTGGTAAAGATACGAAAAAGGCGCTGTATAAACGTGTGAAATCCTGGACCACGTTGACTATAATCGTCAAGGTTAGCACAAAATAGTCTAGCCAATAAGATTGGACGGTGTTCTGAATTATGCTTTCCCTCGGAACTCAGCCACTTCCCAGCAAGAGAAAGGTTATGATGTTGATACAATTCCTTGATTGTATCAGGTTTCATACCATCAAGTTGTGTTCGTAAGGCTTCAACCTTTTCCTTTAATACCGAATGGGTTGTACCAATAAGACCCGTCCCAAGCAACTGATATGCATCAGATTCAAGTGCATCTACATACACTTGAATCAGTTGATTTGTCATTGGTTCATCAACAGTCTTGAAATAGGCAATCAACCCATCAATGTCGTTGTAATACCCATAATGTACAAAAAGAGATACAAGCTGTCGGGCACTTTCTGGCATCTCCTCAAAGATGAGATGGAACAAAAAGTAAGAGAGGGAACGATTCCCCTTACCCTCTGCAGAACGCTTGCCAGAAGCGATAGCGCGTTCTCGGAAGATAAATCGGAAAAAAATATCGACCATTACAGCTCGACGCTTTTCACACTTCTCTGTCCTAATCAGTCCAAATAGCTGCTTACACTGGGCCTTGATAGACTCCTGTTGCACCTGGGGAATGTTCTGTGTTGGATCATCAGGAGGTGAAGCAGTACCGGTTCGCTTGGAACCATGAGCTTTCTTGTGACCCAGATACTTGCCTGTGTTTGTCTTGTAACCACTAGCGTCCTTTATCTCATTGCCCACAAGCTTTTGTCCCAACTCTAAAAGTTTAGAAGTAAAGTCTGTGCCAATACTTGCGTAATTCACATCATCATTCCATGTTTCGCCTTTAGGCTCATCGAGTGCTTCCTCTGCTGCTTGTGCATGGTGGCCCGTAACATTAGCAAATGCTGATTGCACCGATTCTGTGGCTGCAGTCTTTACTGCTGCCAAAAAGTTTGTTAGATTATTTGCTGAATTTCCGTATGCGGTCATTAAAGAAATCAAGAGAATGTAGTTATTTATATATTAAATATTTCAATTTTTATTTTGAGATAGAAAAAGTAATACTTTTTCTATATACAAATCAATTTTTCTTAAATATACCAATTAAAGAAATTATATATATAACCAAATGTTGAATTAGCTACCGATGCTTCTAATGTAGCTGCTTTATACATTTTTTCTGTTAAATTAATACTTGGAACACCAGATGTATCATATCATCATTCTGTATTACACCCTTAGGAACCTTGCGTGCTGTATCTGTTTGGGTTCTCGTAACATTAGCAAATGCTGATTGCATCGAGTTTGTGACAGTCTTTAATGCAGCCAAAAAGTTTGTTTGTTTATCTACTGAATTTCCGTTTTCGGTCATTAAAGAAATCAAGAGATTGTAGTTATTTATATCTTAAACATTTCAATTTTTCTTAAATATACCAATTAAAGAAATTATATATATATAACCGAATGTTGAATTAGCTACCGATGCTTCTAATGTAGCTAGATCATTCAAGTAATTTGCTAATATATCACTTTCAATCGAGTCAATATATTTAATTATTACTTTAGTTAGCTGTTTTATAAATAAGGATAAGGATACTCCTTTATTAATAATATTACTCTCTAATTCTTGATAACTAGTATTGAAATCATATTTATTATTAATTAAAATTTTATACATTTTTTCTGTTAATTTAATACTTGGAACACCGGCTGTTTCATAACATAAATCTTTTGTTATTTTATAATTTCTCATACTAACACTTTGTAATATATTAATGCTTTTTCTTAAATCCCCAGATGATAATTCAGCTATAACCCCCAAGCTATCTTCATCATATTTTAGATTTTCATTATTACAAATTTCTTTTAATTTACTAACAATAATATCTTTATTGATGGGATGAAAACGTAAATTAACACATCGAGCTTTAATAGGAGGAATAATTTTATTTTCGTAATTACAAATTAGACAAAAACGCGTAGTATCAGAATATGTTTCTATTATACGGCGTAAAGCAGCTTGTGCATCAAATGTCATTGAGTCAACTTCGTCTAGAATAATTAATTTAATACCTTGATTAAATAGCGTCATTTTTTCTGCAAATCCTTTTATTTCATCTCTTACCGTATTAATACCTCTATCATCTGAAGCATCTAATTTCATTACATGAAACGTTTTATTATTTCCATATAATTTATCTGCAATTGCCATAACAGTAGATGTTTTGCCAGTACCTGATTTACCATATAATAATAAATGTGGTAACGAACCTTGTTCTATCATCTCTTCTAATAATTCAATATTACGCGTTTGTCCAATTATATTTTTAAAATCTAACGGTCGGTATTTTTCAATCCATAATAGATTATTCATTACTAAATAATATAGTTAACTTTTAAATATTATGTTCAATTTTTCTTTCCCCAAATCAATTTTTCTTAACTGTTGTCATGATATAATAACCCAGTCGGAAAAACTGTATATATTCATCACATCCTTTAATTAAATTTTGATCAATTTGAACTAACTTTTGAATAATATTTGTTTTTTGAATATTAGTCAAGTTACTATTTATAATTAACTTTGTGATAGATTCTATTTGATTTGTTAAAGAATATGCATTAATATAAAATTTTTTTATATTTTCATCAACTTGTTCTATATTTTCTTCTATACACGCTTTAAGAAAATTATCTAAATCTTGTTTTGGTATTATACCAGAAATTTCATTTATTAATTCCTCGTTTATAATATCTATTTGTTGTAATTTTTTCTTTGTAGAGATAAAATTCAAATTTCTTTTACATTTTTGTAATAAATTGACCGCCTTACGTAAATCACCATTACATATATTAATAATATTTTCAATATTATTATCCGAACAATAAATATTTTCTTCTTTACATATACTAATTAATTTGTTTCTAATCTCTTCTAATGGAATTGGTCTAAAACGGAACATAGAACATCGAGATACTATTGGATCAATAATTTTATGATGATAATTACATATAATGCAAAATCTAGTTACCTTTGAATAATCTTCCATAATTTTTCTTAGGGCAAATTGTGAATCAGATGTCATATTATCAGCTTCATCTAATATAATAATTTTCCATGGTGGAATATTACTATTCATATTAATAGCACTTTTTGCATACATTTTTATTTTTTCTCTAACTACTTTAATCCCTCTTTCATCAGATGCATTTAATTCAATCACTCGGTCTTCCCAATATTTATCGCCAAATAATTCTCTAGAAAGTGCCAATATAGTTGATGTTTTACCACAACCCGAAGGACCAAAAAATAATAAATGTGGAACATTTTGAGTTTTAATAACGTCCTTTAATGATGAAATAATTTCTTCTTGTGAGATAACCTGATCCAAACTTTTTGGTCTAAATTTTTCAACCCAAGATTCATTTAACATTATTAGTTAATAATTATATTCTTTTATGTAAATAATTCATTTTTTTTATCTAATATATATATAATGGATAACAAAAACTCAACTGAACAAAAAACAAAAGACCCTAAGGATGGTAATGATACTAATGATAGTTTTACTAAACAATTTGAAATACCAAATATGCCTAAAGGCGATATTTCATTTGCTAACTTTTTATTTCCTAATACTTCTCGCTGTAGAGAAACAGATTATATATGTAAAGTAACTGCAGAAAAATCACAAAATCTTGATCGTATAGTATATGAAAATGATTTATATACTGCGAACTTTTTAGATATTTCGGGTATTTATAAAAAATAATTTAAACGAAATATATATAGTGATATTAATAAATGTCTTTAGATGATATCGAAATTAAAAGTCAACTTAAAAAAGCAATGAGGTTATGTTCTCATGCGAAAAAAAATATTCAAGTAAATCAACAAAAAGCAAATAAATATTTTAAGAAATCATTAAATATTTTAGATAACTTAAAAAATTTTGATGAAATATCTCAACTTGTTCAAACAACAGAAGCCGAATGTGTGAAAAATATTAAATATAATATTTTTAATAATATAACAGAAAGTGATATTGACAGAATAAAAAAATATAATAAAATAAATTTCAGAGAAATTAATGAGGATGGAAATACAGTCTTACATCATGCTATCAAAGTCGGAGATGTTCGAATAATGAAAGAACTATTAAAAAAGGGTGGTAAAATAGATCAGGTTAATGGGAACGGACATAGTCTATTAGAATATGCATGTTTAAAGAAAGATCCGAATATAATAAATGTTCTAATTCAACATGGAGCTAATATGAGAAAACATCTATTTTTTAGAAAAGGTGGGGAAAAATATTATTTAAATAAATGTGATATAGATTTAGCAATTATATTAAAAATAATTATAATAAAATCATTTAATAATATTGATGAAGAAAATTTTGTCTTTCTTAAACATTATTTTAATGTAGATGAATTAGTAGGCATTCAAAATTTTACTATAAAAAATATTATTATTGGATTACATAATATGTTTGATAATAAATCAACATATGATAGTTTTAAAACTATCATTGTAGAAGAATTAGATGATTATAATAGTAGTATTAAAGATAATAAATCATGCCCTTATAAAAAAATAGATATAATTTTAATTAATTTAGTTCCATTTATTAATTATCCCTTTAATTTAGCATGTTCATTTATTTTAAAACCCGAACTTAAATTTTTAATAAAAAATATCTTAAAAGATAATAAAAAAAATTATAAAAATTTACTAATGAATAATTTATTTGATATTTACATTAAAAATAATTTATTTACTGAAGATTATATTGGTATATTGGTATACCAAATTATCTCAAAAATTAAATTATAAAAAGTTTTCTGACTCATATTATATATGAGTTCAGATCGTGCGATATATGATGAAGCCGCTTATCTAGTCAAAACAACCGAAAGTAGTAAACCATTATCTTATGTTTTAAATATTAATGCTCATGAAAATTGCCAAGTATGTGGTGAGCAACCTAATGTATCTAAACATGTAGATAGAATATCCTTAGAAAATGATTTATTAGGTATTAACAGAAAATTATCTAAAGATCCTAAACAACAATACCAAAAAACCGAAAAAATTGCCGAAACTTTAAATTATTCACCTGCTTATTTATGTGAAAGAAATTTACAAAACAAATCATTTTTAAATAATAAAGCTACTAACGAATATATGGAAAATCTAAGAAAATTAACTCCTAGAGATGTCCGTAATATTGATACCAGTAAAAATATGTGTAAATTAACTAATTATATGAATCAAAATAACATTGAATTTGATAATCAAGTATAATTCCCGTCAAGATAAAATAATTTAGTTTTTTTTATATAAAAATAAATTATTTTATATTTTTTTCTGAACTAGAATATATATGGCTAATATTTTTACTCGTTCTAAATACGATCCCGCTGAATTACAAATGCATGATGCTACAGTAAGAAATACTAACGATTATGTAATGAATTTAACAAGTGCAGAAAATACCAATTCATGTTATGCACCTGCTGGTGCTAGAAATACAGTAGCCCAAATTTCTAGACCTTTAAACAATGAAGGATTTTTAGATTTTGGTTCTAAGATTGATATTGAAAACAAATTATTAAATAGACATCTTCCATTAAATAGTTTTGACAGAACTAACAAAGATTACGCTCAAGTTCAAGTTTCTACACCAAATACTTGTGGTAGCGTTGTTGAAAATTTAACAAATGAAGATTCTCGTTTTACACACCCCATTACTGATTTTCGTGAAATGAATACAGCTAATTATAAATTTACACCATACCTTCATATGAATCCCCAAAATGTTGTTATCGAAAACACAAGTTTCATGCCTCCTCTTGGTAGAGGTGGTGTATCATCCCGTGACAATGCTAAAAAAGATCGTTATAGTCGTGAAGGTGCACAAGAATCAGTTAAATCTAAAACAAATTTAAATATACAAGAGATTCATAAAAATCTTCTCCCTAAAAACACTAAACCCGTCCCAGCATATGAATCATCCAATACAGTATAATTCATTTTATAAAACTATAGTATTGTTATAAAAATAAATGAATATCTTTTTTAAAATATTTAATTTAAAAAAAGATATATGATATATTATAATAATGGATGTTTACGATAGAAATATGAAACAAGAAGTAGCTAATTATATGAATAATCAAAACAATAACCAAACTAGTTTCTTAGATCAATTCAAAATACAAACAATTGGAAGTTCTAATGAAATATTTGATAATAATACTCAGCCTTTAGATAATAAATATAGTAGTCCTAATGCACCAACTACTTATAATGTCGTCAGTCCTGATGAATTTACCATGCATCCTGCTAATGAATTCTCAAAACTTAAAGTAACGCCTGGAAACAGACGTGATAATTCTCTTGTTATTAATAATTACTATGCCCTAGAAACAGGTTCTTATGTTGAAAATAAAAAAGAGATGAAAGCATTTTCGGATACTTTTAAAAATCCTACTGCTTTAGGTGGATTAAGTTATGATGGTCAAGGTCAAGATGTTTATGAAAATTTTAATAATAAAAATGGGACAAGTTCTCAAAAACTACAAAGAGATAGATTTCAAGTATCTAAATATAACTCACATGCTTCTGACGAAAAAATGTGGCAACGAGCTGAAGCGACTGATGGCGTTCCAATAAATGATGGAACTCGTGCTAAACAAAAAACTTTAGAAGAAAGACGTGGTAAAAGTATTCATACTCAAAGATTAGCACCAGAAGGTAGAAATAATAAAACTGGTAAAACAGGTGAAGGTAAATCTGTTGCTCCAGAAAACGTTACTCTAACAAAATACCCAAAGAAAAAAAATATAAAACAAGAAGAAAAAGATTGGTTAAGAACAACTGGTGCTTTTATTAAACCTGAAATGCGTTCCAAAGTTCAAGAACCTAAAACAAATAGAACTATTTCAAAACCAGTAATAGGACCAGCAAAAGCAGTTACTTCATTTGGTGAAAACAGAAATAATCAACCACTAAATCCAACTAATAGAACCATGGAAAATAATCATATAACTAATATGCGCTCAGTTATTGATAAACCAGGATATAGAACTGATCAACCTACAAATCCAACTAATAGAACTATGGAAAATAATCATATAACAAATATACGCTCAGTTATTGATAAACCAGGATATAGAACTGATCAACCCACAAATCCAACTAATAGAACTATGGAAAATAATCATATAACGAATATGCGTTCTACTATTGACAAAACTAGATATAGAAATGAACAACCTGCTAATCCAACAAATAGAACTGTTGAAAACACTCATATTACCAATATGCGTTCTTTAAATGATAAAACCAGATATAGAAACGAACAACCTGCTAATCCTACCATTCGTTCAGAAACCGGTGATACTAATTACACTGGTGGTGGATTAGTCGAAACCCGTGGTGTTGTATATGAAAATTTACAACCAGCTAATCCAACTATTCGATCAGATACTGGTGAAACTAATTATACTGGTGTTGGATTAAATGAAGCTCGTGGAGTTATTTATGAAAATTTACAACCAGCTAATCCAACAATTCGTTCAGAAACAGGAGAAACTAATTATTCAGGTGGTGGTTTAATTGAAACACGTGGTGTTGTATATGAAAATCAACAACCTGCTAATCCTACATTTAGACAAGAAACAGGTCCTAATGATTATTTAGGTCCAAACAAATCTCTAAAAACTTATAAAACACAAAGTGATAATACACGTTCAGGTGTTGTGGAAGATGTTGCACCTAAAGATTATACGGGTATACATGCAAGTTCAGTTCCAACAACCGAATCTAGATTAATGAATGATAACTTTATTAACAGTGATCGTATTGAAGGTTCTTTAGATTTAACTGAAAGAGAAGCGCGTGGTGGAACAGGACAAATTGGTGCCGGAAAAGATAAAGCAGGTGAATTTAGTAATAATGGTAAAAAAGGAATGGAAAACAATTATAAAACAGGAGGTAATATAATAGCTTCAGGTTATAAAGAATGTATGCCCGATTGCCATACTAGAGGTAAATCGTTATTACAACAACGCGAACAAATTGATCGTAATGTACCAATTGTACTTAATGGTAATCCATATATTAATAATAACGTCCATAAAAGTATCTCAAATCATGATAATATTAGAAGCCGTACTTTATTAAGTGATAGAACAACGCAATCATAATTGTGTTAATATGTGTTTACAATCAGGTATTCAATGGGTTGAGTTTATGATTATTATCCTTTAAAATATTATCATATAATTTTAAAATTAATTCACCTTCTATATCATCATCAGTTTTTATAACATCTTCAATATGTTCTAATAAGATATTATTAATATATTCATAAGAATCTACAATATGACTTAGATTTCTTGCTCCGGTAATAATAATATTTCCTTTTTCAAATATAAAGATACTGACTTCTTTTTCTTCTTCATTCATCTTTTTAGGTGTATATTTTACTATAACACATGCTCTAATACATTTTTCATATGAAGTTTTAATTTTTTTCTTTAATAACAAATGAAATAGTTTACTGCGATCTATCTGCATGTTTACCCTATAATTTGAATTTATCATATATATATTAAAATCAAATATACCTAAACTATTTGTATCTTCGACAAACTTAATTTCTTCGATTTTAGAATCATTAAGTTTTGCTTTAATTTGACTTAGTCTATAAACTAGTTTATTTAAAGCACGATTCGCATATTCTAATTTTTTTAAACCCGATATTTGAATACTACCATTTTTAAAAAGTTTTAAATTGATTTTCTTTTCATCATTTAGATTAGTACACTCTCCTTCAAATACTCTTACTACTACAGTAATCTGATTATAAAATGGATTTGATTTAATTGATTTTTTCTTTTTAGTACGTCGTTTTTTAATCTTAGGAGGAATTAATGTTCTTAATTTATCTCTATTTACTTTTACTGTTAATATATCATCAGATGATAAAGGTAAATATTGCTTGATATCATCTAAATATAACTTTGTACCTAAACGACATTTACCACACATCGTTGATATTGAAACACCCTCCGGTAATTCCCGAATCTCGTTTTCTTTTACATTTAGATAGTCTATAAATTGAAACTGGGACCATAATTGTTTAGCCATTACTAATTCCTTAAAGAGTTTATTCTTTAAGTAATTAATATTCAATTATTTTCTAATTATATTTAATGATTGATATTAAACATTCCCCTATTAAAATAAAAAATATAGAACAAAGAATGGTTATAAAAAAAAACCCAATTATAATCAGAGGAAAAAGATATCTTAAAAAAATAATTAATTAATTTCTATTTGAAGAATGATAATGTTTCCTGCATAGAGCCATATATTTATCTTTTGCTCCAATTAATACTTGATCATTAGATGTAGATACTATCCGATAACTAAATATTCCTTCAGTTCCATCTTTACATATTTGACATAATGCATTAATTTTAGTGCATGTGTTTGAATATGGAATTAAATCTAAAATTTCACCAAATCTATTTCGATTTGAATCTCCATCTAATCCAGTAATAACAATATTTATATTATATTCTTCCAAAAGTTTCAACACTCCTACTTTCAAATCATTAAAAAATTGACCCTCATCAATAAAAATAGTATTTAATTTTTTTAATTGTTCTATTTTATAATCATTAAAAATATCGCATATATTTTCATAACATATACAATGTTCTTTATCATAATTATGTGATACTATTTCATTATCTGAATAACGATTATCAAGTTTTGGTTTTATTACTAAAAATTCCTTCTCTAAAACTTTTAATTGCCTTATACGTCTTATTAGTTCACATGATTTACCTGCAAACATAGGACCAATTATTATATCTAGGGTTGACATATTTATAGATATATATATATAAATTATCTTTTAATAATAATTGTTTCAAATTTTTTAATATAATTACAATGCAAGACTTGCATTGTTATAATCTTCACCTAAATAAGTTCTTTTTTTACTGGTGGACTCCATGTAGTAAATCTTCCGACATGACAAATATAATATTCTTTTCCCAACCATATGGTAATCCAGTCGTTTGGTAATTTATAACTATCGTCTGTTAATTCGAATCCATGCAATCCTGATTGCTGTCCATCTAATTATCATTATATAATAAATGCAAGTCGAGCATCGCTTTGTAAGATTTATATTATTTATTCGTATATTAATCAAATTAAATCTTATATTAATATATATGGGTGTTGATTATGAATGTATAAAACAACTATTAGAAAAATATAAAGGCAAAATTATTGGATTTACTTGTAGTTGTTTCGATATTTTACATGCTGGACATATTATAATGTTAAAAGATGCCAAAAAACAATGCGATATTTTAATAGTTGGACTACAAACTGATCCCACGATTGACAGAAAAGAAAAAAATAAACCAATTCAGCTATATGAAGAAAGATATATTATGGCATCAGCTGTAAAGCATATTGATGATATCATAAAATATAGTACAGAAAAAGAATTATATGAATTATTATCAATATTAAAACCTGATATAAGAATATTAGGTTCAGACCATAAAAATAAACCTTTTACAGGCGATGATTTAGATATTAAAATATACTGGCATGATAGAAATCATAACTATTCTACAAGCAATTTAAGGAAAAGAATTTATTTAGCAGAGCATAACAAAACGTTCTAAATTATATGTTTATAAACATATAATATATAATTTATTCTAATGCGAGTATTATCATGGGATGTAGGAATAATAAATCTAGCGTTTTGTTTACTAGAATTCGACGAAACAACTAAAAAATGGGAAATTATAAACTGGGATATAATAAATTTAACTAATCGAGATAGTATGAAATGTTATGATTGTGGGGCCAATCCATCATTTTACCAAGAACTATATGAAAACCCGATCAAATATACATGCAAAAATCATATGAAAAAAATAGTTCAAACACCACCAGAATTTAATTCTTTATTTAATATAATTGAATCTGAAATACCTGATTGTAATTGTTCTTTTGCTGGTAAAGTAAAATGTGAGAAAAAAATTAAATTTACTTTTCAAAATAATTCAAATTATTGTACAACACATGCTAAAGTATTATATAAAAAATTAGCTAATAATTATAAATTAAAACCATTTAGTAAAAAAGCTGTTAGAAATATCAGTTTAGATGTATTAAGACTTACCCTAATTAAAAATTTAGAAGCTAAAAGCGATCTATTATCTGCCAATATTGTAGTAATAGAAAATCAACCAACATTAAAAAATCCACGAATGAAAGCAATTTCGTCAACTGTATATGATTATTATTTAATTAGAGGTATAATAGACAAAGAATTAACAAAGTCAAATATTGAAACTGTTAGATATATGTGTCCAAGTAATAAATTAAAATTAGCAAATGAAGGTGATACCCAAAGTTTGATTAAACTAAAAGGTGACGAATCTAAAACGTATAAATTAACAAAAAGTTTAGCTATAAAATATTGCCAAGAATTAATTAAACCTTATGAAAATTGGATTAATAAATTAAGTAGTCATAAAAAAAAAGATGATTTAGCTGATTGTTTTTTACAAGGATTATATTTAATTATGACATTAAAAAAATAATACATATTAATATTACTAACAGTAATATTATCTCAGGAATAAAATACCTCCAATATTCACCAATCGCCCGTTTATATCTAATTATTTTTTCACCAAAACTTGCTTTGACAGCTCCTGGATATGAAACAAAATATGCAGATGAAACAACAGAATTGCAATTATATCTAACATTATGAAAAATTTTATTATTAAAGTCTATTTTCATAGATTGTTTATTAAAATATTTATTAAATCCTTCTTGATCATCTAATATATTTTTTTCTAATATTTTCTTACATAATTTATTTATAGCTTTTGCGTAACCCATATATAAACCACTATTGGCAATAGTATCTCCGTCTGCTATACCAAATACACGCTTTGATGCATAATATAAAAAAATATTATTTTTATTTACAGGATCGGCAGATACTAAAATATCACAATTATATTTATAAAATTCATTTAATAATCCTGATGTGTTTTTATTAACTTTAGAATCAAAGCCATCTATAAATACTATGATATCATTATCGTTTATTGTTTTAGAAAACTCCATAACGCTGTTTATTTTATCCATAAAGCCATTCCATTTTTTTCCATAACCTAAAACAGTAATTTTTATATTAAATTCGTTGTTTACTAACTCTTCAAACATACCAAACGAATGTGTAGCATAAGTAACATAATAAATTTTTGTCATCTTATAATAAGCTGATATAAATATTTTCAATACAAAAATAAATAATTGTATCCGGATATTGATTTTATTAATAATAAAGCAAGTCAGGTATCGCATAAACCCTATGCAATGCTATGCATTGCAGTTATTATAACAAAAACCTAAGGTTTTTGTTATAATAAAAATTGATATAAAAACCTATTTACTAAGAATATTTAAATTATAATGACATCTCTTAGATTTTATGGACATGATTTACCCCAAGAAAAAGCATTT